>Ga0247609_10000746_pt1 | contig 42908 bp, 36 predicted proteins | sample 172DNAGHGlowgp2_FD_193487 | JGI IMG/M metagenome (GOLD analysis project Ga0247609, IMG submission 193487) | Sheep rumen microbial communities from Palmerston North, Manawatu-Wanganui, New Zealand - 1728 DNA GHGlow gp2 | ecosystem: Host-associated > Mammals > Digestive system > Stomach > Rumen ... | reverse complement strand
TACATCAGATTAGAGCGTACTCCAAGGTTGACCGTGACCCAAGAGGGAGAACTATTACTGTCGCATATCTGGCCATCATCGATGAGCCTATTGCTGTCACTGGTCAGGATGATGCTGCCAAAGCTGAATGGTGGCCACTGTCGGACTTGCCACATCTAGCATTTGACCATTACGATATTATGCAGGATGCGATAGCTCTTTATAACTCGTATTTGCCTATAGCCGTTGACGTTTTCTGACGACCAAAGGCGATAAGTTTTTCTGACTTGTCGAAGTCGAATGTGCCATAGCGGTTCATCTGAATATCTATTAGGATGTCTGGGTTCATTAGTTGAGCCATGAGGATGGAGTTCTGTCGAATCATCAGGGAACTGGCACGGGAAAGGACGGTGTAGTAGTTGAATTCTATGTTGTCTGGTATCAGCATATCGAGAATCTTCGTTTTCAGTGATGTTTCGCTTTTTTGCATTGAGGTCAGTCTGTGCATTTCATCCCATTGTGCCTTGTAATCATGGCCGCTCACATCGACACCGACCAGAATATCTCCAGACTGTCGCTTGACACGATTCAACGGGAGTGGATTGATGATACCGCCGTCTATCAATATCATTTCATTGAGTGTCACAGGCTCATAGAATGATGGTAAGGAGATACTGGCACGAATGGCTTTGAACAGGCTTCCTTTTCTGAACATGACTTCACGACCCGCTTTCAAGTCAGTGGCAACGGCACAGTAGGGGATTGGCAAGTCCTCGATGTTCACGTCGGGGACGAACTCCATGATGGCCTCGATGATACGAGTGCCTTTGACGATATGGTTGAGTGATAGCGAGAAGTCAATGAGTCCCAGCATTTTCTTCCTGTCGATGGTTTTCATCCACTCGCGGAATTCGTTCAGCTTGCCTGCGGCATAGACTCCACCGACGAGTGCTCCCATAGAGCAACCTGCTATGGAAGTGATGTTGTAGCCTTGTGCTTCGAGTTCTTCGATAGCACCGATATGTGCCAACCCTCTTGCACCACCACTTGACAGTGCCAATGCCACTTTTTTCGTCTTAATCAGTTCAGCCATCGCCTAAAAACTTTTAATCATTTGCAAATATAGAGATAATTGCTGAATTAGAGTTATTATTGCCTCCAAATTTACATTACTTTAATGGAAAAAAGAAGAAATGACTGCATTCTACAGCCACTCCTTCTTAAAAGTGAGCCACGAGAAATCCTCTATATGAGGGCCATCGTGCCAATAGTCGAAAAAGTCTTGTGAGCATGGCGGGAGGTTGTCGCCTTGTGCATCACGAAATATCTGTTCAGTTTCCTGTTCAGCCTTGAACTCCATCATTTTCTCTTCCCATTCACCAATCAACTCATCGTAGTAGCCATCAAACTTATCTGCATACAAATAATAGTAACATGTGCCAAAATAACGACTTGTTAGATACTCAATCCGCTCGTCCCACCAATCATATTTTGGAAATCCCAGTGCTCTCCAAAGTTGACTACAGCGACGTTCGAGTTGTTCACACTCTGTTTCTGAAATTACATCTCGGAGACTTACCCGATTGTTGTCAAACCAGACATAACGCCAATCGTCATAATCTTTTTCCTCAATAAGACCTGCAGTGAACAGCCAAACCTTTCGTGCCCACCAGAAATGGCCAGTCTCTGCGCAGAGGTCGCCAAGGCGTGCACCCTTCATGTACTTCTGCTTGCAACTGGCAGCACATCGGATAGGGTGAATCTCTTGATTGACTAAATCCTTAAGCAGTCGAGCTTCAAGATGGGTAACAACACCATTGGGCGTGCAACTGCACACCCGATAAGGAATTCTTCTTCTCATATAAATTGTTATTTAGAATCCAATTCTGGCTTTCGGGCGAGGAACCTCAATGGGAATGATGTCCTCTGGTGTAAGAGAAAGCAACACAGATTTCCCGCTTGACCGTTGCTCCACGCATCGAGATGCATGCTGGATATAGATACGTTCCAGTTGGTTGCCTATGAAACGGGCATTTCCCCACGTTTGAGGATCGCGAGTCTGATAGGCAGACGACAGTATTCGAACATATTTTTCCCATGCCTCAGTTGTAAATGTGTAATTATACTCCTTGATGCGAAGTTTTGTGATTTCCAAAAGTTCATCGATTGTGAAGTCTGGAAACTCAAACTTGTTGGGAAAGCGCGACTGTAATCCTGGATTGAGGTCGATAAGTTTCTGCATCGGCTCTCTGTAACCACATAGTACAACGGCAATATCACGTTGTGACTCGTCAGCAAGGATATTCATCAGTAACGGTAACACCATCTTGCCAGGGTCATTCGGATGAGAACTATTCAATAGATAGGCTTCATCTATCATCAATACACCGCCTTTTGCCATATCGATGACCTGACGTGTTGAGCGTTCTTCGTCGCCCCATAGTGTACCAATGAAAGTACTACGGTCGCAAACCACCACATGTCCTTTCGACAAAGCTCCAGCCTGTCGAAGCAACGAACCATAAATCTTACAGATGGTTGTCTTTCCCGTACCAGGACGGCCAAGAAACAAACTATGTAATGAAACCTTATGTTGTTTGCCTGTAGGACAAAGTTCATGCATCATCTTATTGTAGCTAGTTAATTTGACCAGTTCATCCATGCGTTGTTTAATCCCACTACAGCCTACGAGTTTGTCGAGTTCTTCGCGAGGATTGGCAATCGGACGTAAAATCTCAACTTTGACGCTGAGATTCTGGTTCTGCTCAATCTCACCACTCGGGAAAGTTGTGTCATCAATAGAAGTTGTGTCATCTTCTGTTGTTTCCGAACTGCTATCCTCAGAAGAGTCCTTGGTGTCGTCATTGATAAATTCGTTGAGCAGTCTCTCGAATTCATCATCATCCGATTCTGAGATCTTTGTCGGATTCTCTTCTTTAGTGTCTGGTATGGGGATGACGGGACTATCAGTTTCCGATTCATGCAGTGGAGTCTCGTTCAAAGAGTATACGTATGACTTACAGTCCAAGTCTTCATCTTCATTGACTCGTATCTTACGATACTTTAGTCTCTTCATATAATCTATGACTGTGACATTGTTGGAATCCCACATCTCATAAAGTTCGTAAGCATTGGTAATCTCGGCCTCTGTTATTAATACGCCATACACGGGTATCATGAGCCGGTTGTTGATAGCGCGAACAGTCTGCGTCAGTTTCCAAACTTTGCTGACACGTGGTTCATGACCATCACTTAGAATAAGGGGACTGAGTGTTTCTGATTCTTCGTATGTCTGTTCTTCGCCATGACCGCAGCAGTCAAGGCATACTACGACCATACATGAATTGTCGCAATACAGATATACGTCGAAGTCCGTCAAAAATGGGGCCAAGCCCTTCAGGTGAGAGGAAAAGACGGCATAATTCACCGCCATTGCATCCAAGTGTTTCCAGATAGTTGTTTGTGTCTGTTTCTTGAAATCATTAATGAGTCTATATTCTTTCCGCATAATCTACATAATTCTAATCGCCATAATAAATGAAAGTATAAATCCCTCTTTTATAGGGTCACAAGAGTTAATAGGAAAGTGCTCCAGCACTAACCTTTGGAATTAAAGAGTATTCTATCCAGAGAATACGCTATCACAATCCCCGACTATTGTAGCAATATGTCAAAGAACGCACAAAACGACAAGGTACAATCCTCCTGTCGATTCTCAGATTCAGTTCTTTACTTCATCATTGAACCGCTCGATACTTGACTGTTTCCTTTGTCATCTTGTTCATTCTTGCTACAATTTTAAAAATGTGATTTTGTGATAGAATTATGTAATTCGGCCACAAAAGTAGCTAAAAATCTCGTTCCCGCCAAATGTTTTTGGAAAAAATTTGAGGACTCTAAAAATTTAGTTTTTCAGGTGATAGAAAGTGGAAATTTGAAGGCTCTCTAATTTATGGCGGATAAAATACTAAGCGATAATTATGAAGAATAACAAGAAGAAAGAGATGGAAGAACGTGATATATTTATTGCGATGATGGAAGAGCATCCTGAGCTGTTTTACGACACTAGTGAATTGGAAGGTGTGGAAGATAATGAGGTGACACAGAAACCTCTAAATGAATGGATAGAAGAACTTGTGGAGAAGAATTGTTCAGAGAAGTGAATGATATGAAAGATGGTATTATTGGTAATATCGTAACGGTAACAGTTGATAGGCCAAAAGGAAGTCGTCATCCCGTTTACAAGGATTTGTTTTATCCTATCAATTATGGTTATATTAAAGGAGTCATGGCTCCTGACGGCGAGGAACAGGATGCCTATATTATTGGAGTAGATAAACCTGTCAAGAAGTTTACTGGAAAGGTTGTAGCCATCATTCACAGAAAGGATGACATAGAAGATAAATGGGTAGTATGTCCTGAAAATATGACATATACAAAGTCAGAAATCGGCAGTCTGGTATATTTCCAAGAACAGTATTTTGATTTTGAGGTGATTGTGGCATCAGAGGAAGCCAACAGAATTATGAAGGATTATTCTATAGCACTTGGAGATATTCGAAGTTATGCCCCTCACAGAAGTCACCCTGTATTCGCGGAATTACAGGATGCAGGTGGTGAGCTTCGTTCAGGAGAGGAAATCAACTATCACATTGAGTGGAATATCGTAGACATCGATGAATCTCACATATATGTGACAAACAAGAAAAATGAACACCGTTACCATATATCCGTTATGATTCCTGCAGCGCTCTATGTTAATGTGTATCGTGTCAGGGAAGATGGGACAGAGGTCAATGCCTTCGCTGAGGAATGAAAGTAATAGTAGTATTTGACAATTTTGTGATATTTTTATGGTGTCTACACCTTATCATTATTAAAAAGACTATAGAAATGTCTTTTTTATGAATAAAATGGAGAGAATATGCAAGAATTTAGTTATCTTTGCAAACATATTGATAACTAATTACATCCTATGGCAATATTGAATAACAAACAAAGTATAGGCAAATATGAGGTGATACGTCTCATAAAGGAGAATCATTATTGTGAGACCTATCGAATAGAGGATGAAAAGGAAGAACCTTTCTTCCTGAAGTTATTCATTCTTAAGAATACTCCAGAGAAAATGCTAACGACCGCGAGATGGAAACAAACTCCAACGGATGTAAATTACAAGGTTGCATGCATTGATTATATGTCTAAGTTACGCCACAAGAATATTGTTTCATACGTAGAGCACGGGACATACAGTGACGAACAAGTAGGTGAATGCGAGTATGTGATTACAAACTATTTTAGTGGAGAGTTGCTCGCTGATAAGTTGATGCGAGAAGGAGGTTTGCCATTAGAAGAATCCCTCAGAATTATCTATGATGTGCTTGATGGGCTGAAATTCATGCATGAACGTAACCTCTTCCATAATGACATCACTCCAAGGAATATTATGTTGTCTGAGAGAACAGGAGGAGCTGCAGAACTGATTGATTTGAGCCACATTTCGAAGTATGTAGGCGGTTTACCATCGTTTGACACTTCAGATTTGGATGAACGTTATCAGTCTAACACGACATTTGCTGGTATGTACAACAATGCAACAGATCTCTTTTCTGTGGTAGCGTTGTTCTATACCATGCTGACAAATCGTGTTCCTTGGGACGTTGAGATTCCTGAAGGTGCGGACAGGAAGGAACGTATTAAGGTTGTCAAAGAAGCACGAAAGACGCCTTTGAATCTTGATGATCTTAACATAGATGAGGGTTATAAGCGTATCATACAGAAAGGTCTGAACGTTAATGGCACTTGCAAATATGCCGATGCAGAACTGCTAATAGGTGATTTGCAGAATCCCAATAGAGTTAATGAATTGGAGCAGCCCAAACAGTCAGAGCTGCCAAGACAACAATCTGGATCTAACAATAACGTCGTTGACGAAGAAAAGCAGGCAATTGAGGCTAAGGTTGATATCCAAAAAGGGAAAGGCAACGGTTTTAAGGATATTGCAGGTATGAATCAGCTGAAACAGATGCTGACTCAGAAGGTGATATTCATTCTGAAGGATAAAGAAAAGGCAGCAAAGTATAAACTACTACCGCCTAATGGTATACTGTTCTATGGTCCTCCTGGATGTGGAAAGAGCTTCTTTGCGGAAAAGTTTGCCGAGGAGACAGGATTCAATTTCATGTTGGTAAAAGCCAGTGACTTGGGTAGTATCTATGTTCATGGCTCACAAGGGAAGATTGCCGACCTTTTCAAGAAAGCTGAAGAAAACAAGCCTACCATCATCTGTTTCGATGAGTTTGATGCGTTTGTTCCCAATCGTTCAAATAAGGGTGCTGAACATCAAGCAGGTGAGGTGAATGAGTTTCTTAGTCAGTTGAACAACTGCGCTCAGCGCGGAATCTTTGTTATAGCAACGAGTAACAGACCTGATATGATTGACCCTGCCGTACTCAGGACAGGACGTATTGACAAAATGGTATATATACCCATGCCAGACAAGGAAGCACGAAGTGAAATGTTCAAGTTGCATCTTGATGGCCGTCCATGTGAAGGTATCGATGCGGAGCGTCTGGCAGAATTGACTGATGGATATATTGCCAGTGATATCGCCTATATTGTGAATGACGCTGCCATGGGAGCAGCATTCAGCGACCAGCCTATTACGCAGCAGTTGCTCGAAGAGATTATCAGCACCGTACATCCGTCAATCAGCAAGGATGTTATCAACAGTTACGAGAATCTTCACCGGAAGATGGAAGATGTTGACAATAGGAATAAGCGACCCAAGATAGGATTTATACAATAATCATTTTCAAATAACTAAAAAGCAATTGAGTATGAATTTAAAAGAATTAATGCTAAATTACCTCCGTGAAGAGGGATTCTGCCCCAAAGAAGAAGAGTATGGTCTCGTTTTCAAATGTGAAGGCCTTAATTTCATTTTCTTCTATGATGAAGATGATGATCAGTATTTCCGACTGATGATGCCTGGCATCTTTGACGTGACTGAGGAGAACTTCCCCGCTGTCTTGCTCGCCATGAACAATGTAAATTCTGAAATGAAGGTAGTAAAAGCCTATACTCCTGAACGTGATTCTGTATGGCTTGGTTTTGAAGTTTTAGTCGATAGTACGCCAGTATTGTCAGACTTCGTTCCTCGCGGAATCAAGATGCTTCGAGCAGCACAAAGAAAATTCTACGAAGCTATTCAGCAAGGATAAGTGCTTAAAGTACAATATCATTTGCCCTGTTTCCTCTCCGAGACAGGGCAATTTTTTGCGGTGGTGATAGAATGGACATTGCTGTTGGCTCATTATAATAAATGTAACTATTTGTTTTAATGGCGATGGTAAGCAGTTTGATTGGCGGTTTCAGTAAGCAAACCAAGAACACGATCCTTGAGCATTTGGACAAGTTGGCGGTAAACAATGCCGTCTACTCTACCCATTTGAAGGGCTTTGAGCCACATTTGAAAGATAGAAATATTCTTATCTATATCCATGCTGCAAGTATGGTTGTGGTATGCTTTGACCTTTGTGGCCAGATTGAGGAAATCGCTGAGGAAGAGGACACTTATGATATAGGCGCACCAGAGTATTACTCCCAAAGAGGTGGTCGTAAGAGTCCTGTGTGGCAATTGTCAGAAGCCATAAAAGAGATGAACAACCGCACAATTAACATTTTCCCACCTATCGATATTTTCGGAGTCCTGCTCACAGAAAGCAAAATCCTAAATATTGGGGATATGAAAAGAAAATGGGAGATAATGAATATACATGTTATCGATAATCTCACTGGACTTCGGCATAGGGAAATTGCGACCAATCATACTTGTAATGAGCAAGCCAGAGCTATTGTAAACATGTTAAATAATGGTAGGGATGTAGAAGAAGATGACAAATTTGAAGAAATTCTGAATAGGTTTTTAAGTGAAGGGTATGAAAAGGTTGAAGAAGATTTGTCATTTGAGTATTCTGGCATTCCTGACATTGGAGAAGAAAAAGATGAAGAGAGTAGTTTAAATGACTTTCCCCAAAACAGTGTTCACAAGATTGAGGATATTTCTTACCCGGATGGTTGCATTGAACAGCATCAGAATGTAACTGTCAGTGTCCAGATATTGCGACCAATAAGCAATCCGCAAAAGGAGCTGGATAAACTGGTTGGCTGCACAGAAATCAAAAAGCGGATGGAAGAGTTGATTGCACTGACCAAGTATAATAAACTGATGAAGGAGATGTTTCCCATGAGCAAGCAGCATGAAGTTTCACTGCATAGTGTCTTTTACGGCAAACCGGGAACGGGTAAGACTACAGTATGCAAGATCTTTGGCTCGTTGTTGCAACAAGCCGGTGTTTTATCGAAAGGCCATGTTGTCATTTGTGATCGAGGAACCTTCATCGGGTCACATTGGGGTGACGAAGAACGTTCCATGCGTCAGGTGCTTGAAAAGGCACAAGGTGGTGTGTTAATGATTGATGAAGCATATACGCTCAATGGTAAACATGAGAACGATCCCGGGAAAATCGTCATTCAGTTGTTGTTGAACATATTGGCTGACGAGGCCCAGCGTGACATAGCCATCGTGTTGTGTGGGTATAAGGAACTGATGGACGAACTTCTCAATTCGAATCCAGGATTGCAGTCCCGCTTCCCCAATAAGTTTGAGTTTGATGACTTCTCTATTGACGAACTATTAGAGATTACACTTCGTAGAGTGAGGGAATATGAATACGAGTTCACGCCTCAAGCATGGATTCAATATAAGAAGATAGTTTCAAAGGCGTACAACCAACGTGAGTCCGAGACATGGGGCAATGCCCGTTTCGTAGCGAATCAGTTGGAGCGGATATATATTCAACATGCTGTCCGCTGTGTAAGAAAATGTCCTGTTGACAAGGGGCAAATGCGGCTGCTTACGTCAGAAGACGTGCTCCCTGTAGAAGAGTTAAAGGATAAGAGTCGATTCGGATTCTGAATAGCAATTAACAATAGTGATATATGAATAGTGATATCAGTCATATGTTTTGCTCATCGTATAACCGAGATGCAGCTGTGCGACTCGCAATCAGGGGGAACAAATTGTTCTTCCTACGAAAGTCGAAACCGTTACGAGGCCGCAATCTGATTGGTGCGTCATCTGATGGATCCAGCAAGCGTACTGTTTTAAAACCAGATTCAGGTGGGGGGTACGACCTCAGTATCTTACCGCATACCAATCAGATACTTTCATTATGTAGTCACATTCCAGGCACCGAAAACTATGTGTCATACATACGCGTACCAATATCTGTCCATGCACACGATAGCGGTTTTCACAACACGCCAGCATTTATCTATAACATGTACCAACTGAAACGAATACCTACAGACAAAGATTATCTGCAATATTGGCTTAAGGCTACTGATTATTTTCAGAGTGATGAGGAGCCTATTAAGAATTTGGCTAAAGAGATTGCTGGAAGATGCATCGAGGACGATTATCTCCGAGTATTATCAGTACACAAATTCGTAGTCAGTAACCTCTTCTATGATTATGACGAACTTCAAGCCAAGGAACGGCAAGATGACTCAGCGGTCGCTGTGGTCAAACGCCGTCACACGACATGTCGTGGCTATGTAAGCCTTTGTGTCTCATTGTTGCGTGCCATGCATATACCAGCCCAACAACTGGTGTGCTATATGGCAAAGCCTGGACAACTGATGGAAGTTGAAAATGTAAAGCTAAAAAAAGCAAATCATGAAGTTGTTGCAGCATTTGCCGATAATCGTTGGCTGCTTCTCGACCCTACACGAGATAGCCATAATAAGTATCAGAATGGTGAGTTTTACAGATTAAACGAACAACCCTCTCTTGCCAATTTTGACATGACGGAACAGTTCTTCTCCTTTACTCATTGGCTTCCCCGTGATATGACATATTGATACAAAATAATAAAAATATAAAAGCAGATATGAAGAAGTACAGACTCCTTTTCGCTGTAGGCTTTATAGCAGCGCTGGTTGGTTGCCAAAGTGGTAATTTAACAAATAACCTTAACCTGGTGGTTGTGGAACAGACTGACACCATTCAGGGAGGCCGCGAGGAAAATAGTGATTGTTGGGTTTCATTCTATGTTGATGCTCCTGTTAATGGGCCACAGGTGTTAGTTGACTCAGTGATGGTACTCATTAACAAAGAGGTCTATCGGATGTGTGAGTACTGTATTGAGTTTGTTAACAGTCCTGATGAGAATGTGGCGTATAGTGAGAAAGATATGTTTACCAATGATGGCGAACATTTACTCAATCATTATTTGGAGAAGTACAAGCCGCTGATAGAGGATTGTCTGTGGAATACTTTTGGTCTCGAATTGAAGATGGAAGGACAGACAGAGAAATATGTCACATACGGTGTGGAGCGTTTTTATTGCGGTGCAAACTGTAGTTCGGAGAAGTTCTTCTTTATTTTCGACAAGCGTGACGGACATCTGGTGACGGACATCATCAGTTATGAGAACCTTGTAAGTTTTTTCAAGGATTATCCTGAATATTCATCTATAGAAGATGACCCGTGGGTTGGAAGAGTAGGATGGCAGTTCTATAAAGAAGATGATGCTCAGAGATATAATTATGGTCTATTAAACGATCATTTCTCGCTTGCAGTTCAGGGGTATGGTATACTCCTTTGTTTCCCATATGGCCAGATATTCTCCTATCTTTCCCCGGAGGCACAGGCATTGGTGGAACGACACGAGGAGAATAAGCCGATGCTCCCGGCCTATCTTTCTCATAGGAATCCTGATGTGAATTTAGAAGCAGACACGGTTAATTATGCATTGATTGGATGTGTCAATGTGGCGGGAGGAGATATTCGCGATACGCTGTTACACTATGATCCTGCACTGGAGATATATCCAAAACAAGTTTATTCTATTAGTGCAGAATTAGACTCACCACTATATCTGTTGACTTATTCTTTTGGTCATCTTCTGTATCGTGATGAAGTCATGACATGCATTTATAATGACGACCATCATCTTCAGCTAGTACCTATCTTTTCGGTGGATGATCAGAAAGAAAGTGTCATTTGTTGTTTGTGGTACGACCAGCCGTTGGAGGCCAGTGATGGTTTTCCGTTTGACGAGTTTGATAAGGACCGTTTCGGCCTTCATTATGATTGGGTGACTAAGCGTCTGTATTACCCCATTCTGGAAAGTCATGACGAAGATTCTGAATTTGCCAATACGAGTTGTTTGCGATATACAGGACGTTTCGAGGTTCTCCAGTTCAATGGTAAGGAGTTTGTGCTAACTAATGATGACGGTGCATGGTGGCTGAATAAAGACCTTCGCAACTATAAGCGTACTGTCAGTAATAAGAAAACTGCTGACGGCATTGAACAGATTGACCTCATGCCGGATGAAACTTATCGACGTACTTTCTGGAAGGGAGCCAAGTCTCTCGATGATCTCCGAAAGAAACCGGACGAGGTGAGGTTTAGTAAGAAAAAAGATATATTGTAACACCAGATTTAATATGAAACAGATTAGGGAAATTTCAGCGATTATTTGTTTGCTGTTGGGAAGTAGTTCATTTCGGGGAATGGCGCAAGAATCCCAACCAGACCCAGTAAGGCTTGCTTCAATGATGTTGGCAGAAAAGTCAACTGGCGATGTTGATGATACGCCTTATCTGGCATATCTGGATTCTCTCGGTTTTAAGAAGAGTGACACAGACTTAGTCCTTGGGAAACTGATGTTTGGCGGTAGATTTTATAAGAAAGGGATTGGAAAGGATACTGTGCAGGTTGAGGTTCGCTACATGGAAATCAGCAAAGCCAAGATATCCAGAAGCGTCAAGATTAAATCGACATCCGATTTCATATTGTGTAAGATGGTAGATCAGTTGCAGGCTTATGGAATGGAAGAAGTTGATAAAAACAACATAATGTTGGGCCTTGCTGGTAACGGTATCTATGCAGGTTATGGGGATAAGATCCTAATCATGAGATGTGAGTTTCCACCATCGCAATCATATATGGAGAGACCAATAGTTTCGGATGATGGTAAAGCTATGATGGACACTATAAACAATTCCATCTTTTGCCGTATTGAAACTGACAATCAGGTATTTGTTGATACCCTGATATCAAGTGAGCCAGGAATTGGTGTTTACCCCAAGTTCGTCTGTTCACTTAAAGGCAAAGGAGAATGCACGATATACCTGTTTATATATTCAAAGGGACATTTGTTCTTCTATGACGAGGCTGCCGTTTTTGCTGTTAATAGAGATGGGGACATAGAACGCCGAGAGTTTATTATCAAGGATAAAAAGCACATTACGGTGGGTTGTATGTGGTGGGATCAGTTGGTTGCTGCCAGCAATGGCTTCCCTTATGATTATGAAGATTCGCCCGATGACGAAAGATTCGGTCTCCATTTCGTCTCATCATTGCGGAGTTTGTATATTTCCATAATGGATCGTCACGATCCTGGTTCGGAATTTGCAAACACGAGTTGTTTACAATATATAGGGCGGTTCAACGTGTTCAGGTTTAATGGAACCGACTTCTGGTACGATGACACTGATGGTGCATGGTGGTTGTATCCCGATTTGCGGAACTATATGCGTACTGTTAGCAATAAAATGATTGCTGATGGCATTGAGCAGATTGACCTCATGCCAGAGGGTACTTATCGACATGCTTATTGGAAAGGAGCTAAGACTCTTGATGATCTTCGCAAAAAACCTGATGAGATAAAAATGAGTAAGGAAAGGTTTAAACAATAGAAAGACGAGAATATATGGATAGATGGATTCCGCGAAATAAGCCCATTGCAACAGTCATTAAAAACTACATTGACAAGCAAAGTGGTAAAGTAACAGAGTCTCGTAAAGAGATTCAGAGGAGATTCTTTGGATTGGACTGGAAAGACCAAAAGAGAATCATGTCTGCATTTCTTGATGCGGGCAAATCAGATCGAGATTGGGCATATTCCAAACTACTTGACTTATGGGATGATTCTTTTATGCAGAAAGTTAGTAATCTATGGACCAAATATCATGAATTCAGGTGTGCGTGGATAATCATCCGTCACTTCCCATTGGACTATATCAAGAACAATATTGATCAATTCAAGGAAGATAGGGATTACTACTTCATCTGTCTGCGACTGGCCAAGGATAAGAACTATGTAATTGATAGAACCAAATTGTCAAAAACAGATTATTTAGCCCTTCTCTATCATACAGAACGGGAGATTACGGACAACGAAGCTCGCGATTATTTGTATAGCATCGTACATGATTATTGTTTAAAAGATTCTCTTTTGAGGAGTCTGGAGCATGTGGGTGAAGGTAAACGAGGTGGTGTGATTACACCAATCAACTACCGTAAAGTCAATCTTGCAATCTACTACCTATTGAGATTGGACAAAGAAGAAGTTGTGCATCAGTTTAGAGAGTGGAATGAGAAGTTGGAAGAGATTATTTATAATAGCCCAGAGTTCAGATTGGTTGAAAAAATATATGGTTTCAGCGACTACGAGTATAAACACAAATGCGTAGACGTTGCCGATATATATGCCTATCAGGCTCTTGACGAGAAGTACAAGTCACTGTTTGATTCGTCCATCGAAGAAAAAAGAAAATCTCTAAAAGACAGCTTGGATCGGGATAAGGAACAGTATAGGGACTCCCATGATGGTGGATTCCCCGTTTTCGGTTCTGTCATCAAAGGTGACAAGGAAGTAGATGAGGACATTTTACCTTTCTAATTAAGTGGGTGGTGAAATGTGGGCTGCTGATAGAAAATGGTGGTTTGAGGACTCATATATTATAAATGGCAAACCTATGTATAGAGAATTTACAAACAAAAAAGGCTGTTCCGTTCTAAGGTATATAGAGAAACTGGGAAGAGACTCTCGTATCTACTCTGAAAAACGGAATGGCTTATGTCCTCTACTCTCCCAACACGAGTGTTATGTGTATGCAACAGAACGTGAATTGGCTATAGTCCTAATCTGCAAGGATTCCGTCAAAGGAATGGCAAAGAAAGAGTTGGAGTCAGACCTTGCTCTCACTTGCGAGTTGTTCCGTCATCGCCTGTTGCACTTAACAAAGAATATTCCTCATGTCTTTGGTGTGATTGTAGATGCCGAAGAAGGGAACGACTTTCCAGTCAATTCAGACAAGGAACTCCCTGTGGCTTTTCCTCTAATGTTCTTGTTTGAGGCAGAGTTTAGTGAAAATGACATTCTGTATGCTTCTCACCATCTCCAGTCAAAGAATGGGCAATTTATGGAAACTCCATCTCAGGAAGAAATAGCAGCAGAATTAGGTATCAATCTCGAAGATTTTGGTTTGAAATGAAAAAGAGAAAAGAACTGTTATTGCCCAAGGACTTGAGGATTTTGTTAAAGGCAATAGAGAAGAATTATCAATTTGTCGAGCAAGAGCGTAATGTTGAACGTGACTGGAACCAAGTGACTTCCGTGTCGCTCAGCTTAAAGTTCCCTCTAAAAGACTCTATAATTGGAGATGCACGTGTCGATTTGATTGGGAGGAAAGATGCCTTTTTCAAATTAGACCGTTTCAACGTATCTATTCTTTCGGCAGACACCACCCTCATGGCTGATATGTCACATACAGCCAAACTTCATTACGGTGCCTATGATGGCCCCACTTTTGAGTTCCCGTTTATTTGCACAGAGGAATGGGAACCAGGTGTGTATGAAATACTAATTCATGATGACGATGATGATTCTGTGTTGGTAATAGAATTCTTTCTTGGCGATGATTCATACCCTCCTCATAGTTATGTTTGTCGAGATAACGAAACTGAAGAAGTAGATGTAAGATTTCATCTGAATATTAACAATTAATAGTAACAAAAAGGCTCAATATCTATTTGTTTAGTCTTAAAAATCTCCAATTGTTTACTAATTCGGAGATTTTTTCGTAATTTTGTAGCGCAGAAAGAATATTTCATGCATAACTCATTATTTCAAACAAATAACTGAAAACGTATGTTCAAGGTATTTATAGCAGAGAAAATTCTGAGGAATATTATTCAGGCAGAAAGCCAACGCCCGAACAATTCACGGTCTAATCTCTTTAAGATTCTAAGGTCGGCCCAAAATCTATATGTGGCAATGGATGCTCCCGATTTGGCATGGATAAAACAATTAAAAGCCGATTATGGCCTTACGGCTGATACAACGAGGACTGAATATATCAAGAAAATTCCCTCCAAACCAGAATCAGTTCTTAAGAATCCTTCTTCATTGTTTATCCTTGATATTTCGTTTGCTGAAGCTAAAAAGATCCAGGCAGAATACGGAGTGATTTGCCGGAGTGGTGTAGATATAAACATATCGACCTTGATCGACATCAACGACGAACATACCACTGACAAAAATAAGCCTCTTGGAAGAGGATGGGATACAGTGTTGGATAGCGTAGAGCCTCTTCCTTCTAACGCTCTTATTCTTACAGATCGTTATTTGTTTAAAACCACCAATGCAAATTATGGTAATGGCTTTGATAATGTACGCAGTATTTTAACAGAGCTACTGCCACGTGAATTGAATACCACCTATCATATTACTGTTATTTTTGATAAAGACAGCATAGATGCTCTTTACAACTTTCAGACTATTGCAAAGCGACTGAATGACATTAAGGAAGAATTTAAGCGTCCTTATCCCATAACGATGGAGGTGTTAGGTATTACTGGTAAAAACGAAACCTACCATAATCTTCACAACCGTCGTATTGTTTCTAACTACTTCGTGGTAAAGATGGACTATAGACTGGCTGCTTTTAACAAGGCTGTGGGTACAGTTGACCAAACCATCACGCCACAGGTATTATTTACTGAGGACAGTCTGAATCGTCATTCTTCAGCCCCATTAAAATCTATGGAGCAGATCTTTTTAACCCTTCGTGAATTCTCAAATTCTCTTTCGTCACCATACAACAAACACGACAGCTACTATTACGCTGTTAATGGTGAATGGATGGAGAAGTGTATTTCAATTAGGAATAGATTGATTAAGTAGGAATTAAATTATATATCAATAGGTACTCGTAATGGGGTATACTAATACTTAAAAAAATATGAACCGAAAAAATACATTTTATACTACTCTTTTATCATTCCTGATAACTGCTATTATAGTCTGGAAAGTTGATAATTACGACCTAAATACAATTTTATCACTTTTTATTTCAGTATTTTCTCTTTTACTACTTTTGCTATTTATTATTAAATGGTTCTGGTTACCTATAGGGAGTAATAGTGACAGGATTCTATTCAAATCAAAACTTACACAAAACTTTGACAAAGCGATATCACAAGGACATTCCACCCAGTTGGCTTGGCTGGCTTTGGTTTTTATAGTACTATATGTCATCATGGCAGGATGGATGGGTACATTTAATTCTTTTAACCTGTTACCAGAAAATGTTGGTGGACTTAATCCTTTCTCATTGACTTTCATGCTTTTTACTGATTCGGGAACCCTTGGAGATGCCCTCAAGGCAGAAAGCCATATTTCTGGATTAGTAACCCTATTTTGCCTGACCATTTCAATTCTTGGTGCTCTCGTCTTTACAGGACTCCTCATTTCTGTTTTTTCCAATTATATTCAGCGAAGAGTTGAGGATTTCTTAAACGGAAAGATTAGATATAAGTTGTCCAATCATATTATTTTCATTGGCTATGATGATAGTATCCCTTTTTTGATTAATCAAATTTACTCGACGTCTCAAGAGCCGCCTCAATCAATAATATTTACATCGTCTGATACCAACACCGTAAGAAAGAAAATAGAACCAAAAATCGCACATCAAAGATTTTTTGAGCATGTCCTTTTTTATTGTGGTCAAAGGAACTCAGAAAAAGCACTAAGTCAATTATGCATTGATACTGCTAGAGAAATATATATCATCGGTAATCATAAAAATGACAATCATGATGAACTTAACATACAATGCCTTAATTGTATTATTCATATATTAGAGCAATCTAACTTTAAATGTAATTTCGAAGTGAGGAAGCCTATATACATACAGATGGAGGGACATACACGTTTCAAGAAATCTAAGTTATGGTGGGAAAAGGAAAGACTTGTTGAGGTAAGACCATTCAATACATATGTTGATTGGGCAAAGATTCTTCTATATGGCAGCAATCTCAATGGCTCATGTGTTTATCCTAAGATTGTAGATAGTACTGATAATAGAATTATTAATGTTGTCATCTTTGGAATGAATAGATTTGGACGAGCACTTGGAATAGAAGCCTTATCCTCTTTGCCAGATCTGTTTGAACCTGGAGGAAGTGAGATTAAATCTCGTGTCACATTCATCTGTGAAGATGCTGCAAAAGAAATGGACATCTTTAAAATCTATTACAAAGAACTGTTTAATCAAATAGAATACATTTTAATCGATTTCCAAAATGAGAAAACAATAAAAGAGCATTATAAACCAGAAACAGAAGAATTACCTATTGCCTTTGAATTTGTAAGCAGCAGCGCATTTAACCCTCTACTATATTCGTTTTTGGAAGAACGGAATCATGATGAGAACTATAAGATGTCTATCTTTGCTTGTACTGAGAAAGACACAACAGACTCAAATATCGCACTTTCCCTTCCAATTGCAAATGCCAATAAATACATATTGCAACGTTATGGCACTGCCTCTATATCGGAAATGTCGAAACATATGCCTAATAGCAAATCTTTCTATCCCTTTGGAATGATTGACGAAGGATATGATTGGAATTCAGTAAGAAATCTCGATAAGAGTACTGTTGCTGAGAATATACTGAAAAGCGGAGAGTCTGCTTTTGATGATGGAAACTACGAAAAGGCTTTACTTAATTACAAACAAAGCTTAAGAATAAGACAATTAATAGTAGGTAACAACCACATAGAAACGGCATGGACTTATTATGATATAGGTATTTTATATTATAAGCTCCGTGATTTTGACCAGTCACTCAACAACTTTAATAAAGCATTAGCCATTAGACAGGAGATTTGCGGAGAATACCATCCAGAAGTTTCCAACTGCTTTAATTTTTTAGGCAAGACATATCGTGAAATGGCTATAAAAGAAGAGCGGGGTGCAAAAGACAAGTTTTTCAATCTTGCTCTAGAGAATCTGGACAAAGCACTATCCATTAGAATAATGTGTTTCGGAGAGGAAAACGACGATGTAGCTGCAAGTTATAACAATATCGGCAACTTGTATCGTGACTGGGAACGATACAAGGATAGTTATGATTATTTACAAAAAGGATATGTGATCAGAGCCAGATTATTAAGCAAAAAACGTATTAAGCGAACAAAGCTTATGGACTCCAAACATAATATAGGAAGGCTATATACATGTGTTTCTAAGTATGATGAAGCTTTGCCGCTATTATTAGAAGCATATAAAACATACAAAGCAGATTTTAGAGAGCATCATCCTTATATTGGAATGGCATGCTCTTCTATCGGTCAACTTTACATTAAAACAGGTAACCTCAAACTGGCTAAACAATATTATGAAGAAGCTCTTGATGTCTACACAAAAGAATATTCTACAAATAGACCAAATCACGACCGAATAGTAGAATCTCGACAAAAGATTAAAGAATTGGAAGAATTGATAAATGAAACCAAATAATTATATGCCGTCAATCTCTCGAAAGCTGGGTACCGCCGTTTACAAGACTGCTATGATTGTAGCAGTCTTGTTGCGTAGTCAATGATGGTCATGTCGTCAATGAGTCCAAGGCCAGACACATCATCGTGGATGATATCCTCGTCATCGAAGAAATAAGTCAAGGCCCATTGAGCTAATCTTTGCCGGTCAGGATCCTCTTCATTTTTAAATATGGAATATAGGGATTCTACTTTCTCCTTCATTTGAGGATATGATGAATCATCGGCTGTGCTTCCCTTGAACTTCGTATAAAGTTCATCCAGTTCCTCTCCTGGCATACAACTGCCCATAATCTGATCCATAGCAGCGTTGAAGTTTTCTTCAGATTGTGGTTGTGATAATAGTTGTTGATAGGCATAAATGTTATCCTCATCTCCGTCTTGCTGCACAGATGCGCAGAAATTCAAGAAAGGACGAATCGAAGCCACATCGTCGCTTAAGCTTGTCAGCCCTTGAATAAAGCCAGTCAGTCCAAGTGCCAGAGCAGAGCGCATAATGGCGATTACCTCATCGTCAGTCAAATTATAGTTCCCTGTAGTCAAACCATCAAGTGCCTTTGCGGCCTGTTCATGTTTGATATCGCCTCTCTTATCCATCACCAATAACAGGATGATGGGAGCTACTGCATACGCTTGGTGGAATGCCTCCTTATCAAAAACATCCTTTTCTCTGTTCCCTCCAATTCTCATCTGTGCTTTTATCATTGTCAGTTCAAAGACCTTGCAGAACTGTTTCGTGGCATATTCGATAGTCCCGAACTTGCTTTTCATCAGCAGCGACTCTCCTAAAATGGCAATGCCTTCTGCTCTGTAATGGTGCAGCATGTTTAGTGTACTCAACAGAGCGATGTGTTTATTTGAACCTTGTCGGTTAAAGCTATTCTCTTCTTCGTAGAGATCCTCACGTATGGTATCAAAAAGGCGATAGTCGTTACCCAACATCTGCAAATCTGCTGCGTGGAACATCTCATGGATGACAGTGCTCTCAAATAGCATTGTGTCGCTGTGGTCAAGAACAGTCTTCACTGTTATTTCCCGGATGCCAAAGTACAAGGAACCATTCCGGCTTAATTCCACATTGAAACTCGCAAGACGGGCAGCACTTTCGCCTTTAATCTCGTCGCGATCGCTGATAGACATATTGACAATGATAGTGTCGGGCAAAGAGCGACCTAAGATTTCTTCAAATACCTTGTGAGCAGTATCTCTAAATTGCCTCCGGATAACCTGCTTGGCCTCTTGTTGTTGTTCTCTTGTATAGCCGTCCATCATAAGGGCGGTATCAAGGCCTTGATCGTCTCTGATAATGATATTCATATAAGTGTATTCTTTGGTGCAAATATACGCATTTTTATTATTCTAAAGAAGTGAATTCAGGAAAAAATAAATAAATATCATAAGATTAAATGTTTTTATTTGGTAATTCACAAATAAATCATTACTGCTCAAAGTCGGTATGTTTCCGATTGTGTCAATGCTTGCATTTCGTATATCAGACAGTTAAGCGAAATAGGGTCAACCCAATGACTTCAGTAAGAAGTTGTAGTCCACATCTTTGGGGTCGCCATAGAGTTGAATGAAGCACTGTTTCTGCGCATGCACTTTGTTGAGTAGTTCCTGAAAAGGGAAGTTCTTGCCAGGACAGTCTCTTCTGCTGTCGAGGTAACGATGGGTGCAGATTTCGGCGTTGCCGTATGCCAAGCTTAAGACACTAAGAAGTAAGATGGAGGCATCCAGTTGCCTATCCTCCATCTTGTCGTGGTTGAAGTCCCCTTCGAAGCATACACCTACACTGACAGAGTTGTAGTGATGGATCCTATCATTGACGTGTGCACCTTTCTTCCATCTCGGCCTGCCCTCATAAATCTCACCATTCTTTCGGATGTAGTAATGATAGGCGATACCGGCCATAGGCGGGTTACATTTTCTGTTTAGGTGCATTTGGTGTATATCTTCAGCGGAGAACGATCCTCGTACTCCCACATGATGGACTACGATGTATTTCGTCTCTTTCCTAGTCAGCAAGTCTTCTCTGAATTTGAATTCGGGGTGATGTATCATACTCTTTCATTTTAATATAGTCATACTACTCTAAAGTTGAGTCAACAACCTTTCGAGCAAACTTTCTGTCAACATATGCCCACCGACCATCACTTCTGGCTCTATACTGCTTATAGAAAGCATAATCCTTAAAAGAGAAGGAATGGAAAGACAATACATCGACTCCCGTCTGTCCCTTTGTATCAAATCCTATGATGTCTACATTTCCAAGATTCAGGACTTCAATAGGAACTTTTAACCCTGGACGAAACATATAGCAGACCTTCTGCCTTTTCAGATGATCAACAGCCAAATCCATATCTACTATTCCTGAACAGCGACGTAAAGTAGCTACGTTCAAGGATTCCTCTGGTAAATGATGGAATGTTGCAACTGACATGGAACTGGCCATTCCCCAATAAATATCGGAGTCATTAACTCTGCTGAGAGTATATGCCACTTCCACCATATTATGGCATACTTGGCTTTTTGTCATCCTATTGCTTTCGAATACGCAACAACAACTGAAAGGAACAAAAGGCAAATCCTTCATCCATTCTGTTTGAGGAACCAATGGATAATATGTCGAAGGAATCCCGTCGGAACTGTCAATAGCAGTTTGCAATTCCGCAAAGAATGCAACCGCATTGGCAGAGAACTTGTACTCAAAAGACGGGTCATAATAGTCATAATTCCTTCCAGCCATAGAGACCCACAATTGCGGCATGGCTACCAACAGACAGATGTTATTGCACTTTTCCACATCGTGTATCACCCCAGACATCATAATAGTACGTATCATATACAGTATGTCCAAGGTGATGGCACTTCCTGTTCCGCCACAGCTTCCTGTCAAAACGATGACATGCAACAACTCGTCTGCAGCAAGCCCACGTTCCAATTCGCACAGAACAGAGGAAAGACGATGGTACACCTCGTCGTATTTAGACAAAAGTGCAATTCTGCCATATGGCCGCACCGTTCCTGTACCATCAAGCAATGGATCGTCGCTATCATAATAGTCATACCAATTTAAGAACCACTCTTTTTGTGGCAAGTTCAGTGCTTCCTCTTTTGTTTGGGTTGGTGTTTTCTCCCCTATACCGATGAACGACCCTTGTAGTACCTCTGGAAGATCTCTTTCTGAATGGGTATCCGTATCTATCAAAAGGTATTCATCTTTGGAACAAGAAATCTCATCACCTTGATTTCTTTCAAAGACAGCTTTCACCGCATCTATCCCAAATCCGCCTAAACCAATATAAAAATTGCTCATACACATCTATTTTTTACTGTAAAAGCTAAGGCTCTCCTCGAATGTATAGTTAATCAGCAAGTCTTTCCTATCAAAGGATGTCTGCCTCAATTGTTCGTATGTTCTGCGACTGCGATGAGTGCGGAATTTCATGCCCGACATGAACAGCCATTCAAAGACTTCCATAAAGGTTGCGCCATGTTCTTGGCAATACGTATCAATCTGAGGCTTGTGGCCCATCAAATAAGCAAGACGTATCTGAATCTCAGGGATTGAAAGGTCAACACCAGAAATAGCACCAGCGACAACTGCTTCCCATGCATTCTCATAAATAAAGTCAGCAGGACCAAGTGCCACCTGAGAAGTTAGTACAACGGGAATCTTTGAACCAATTTCTTTGATGATGCCTAAAGGAGAGAATCCAGAGGCTCCATCAATATTGACATTACCGCCGCCATATCCCGCAATGACAATTGCCGAAGCGCCTTCAATCTCTTTTCTGTACTGTTCTTCCGTTTTAAACGGATCAGTATAGATGATGCGGACATTCTTGTCGAAAGCGAGGTCAACATCAGCCTTAGCCTCTGGCTCAATCTTGTCAAAGCACTCTTTCACCTTGTTAATCACCGATTCTATTTTGGCAAAAGTCAGATCCGATGAGTCTATCACACAAGCGGGTACGTAGATAATCTTCGTATCGGGATTATCAAACTTGGTCATGATGAATTTCGAGAGCCTGTCCTGTTGTGGAGAAAGCACACCATTCTCGTTGAAGGTGGATTCGATGGTGCCACCCGTAGTTATCACATATAGTGTGTCAAGCGAGGTTGGGGTATTTGTAGTTTCAACCACTTCATCGTGGAACTGCACCTCATCCCACTGCATAGTACCAATAAGGTCACCTGCAAAAGCCTGATTGTCCCAGCGGTTGATTTTGTAGAGCGAATCGGAGTAGGCATTCTGCCCGTTATTGAACACCGTGAAGATATGAGGCGGCGTAAACTGTGTGAGGAATCGGATGCTGTTGCCGATATTGGCGTATGCATCCGAAAAGTCCCCCACGCCCTCTGGCATGGGAATCTGGCTACCTGTAATAGCGATATTCACGATGTTGTTTTTTACTGCATAGCGCACGGCGGCATGAGTCCATGCCAAAGTGTCGGTGCCGTGGGTAATAAGGATGGCGGATTTGTTATTCATAAGAATGTTTATCATTTGTTAGAAATATTTATTAATACATATACGAACTATACCCCTGATAACAGAAGGGGATTGACCTCTACATGGATATGTTCAGAAGAATACATAGAATTAGTCCTTACAAGACAGCAATGCTTTCTTAGAGTATTTAGCCTCTGATCATCAGTGTCTAGCATACTGGCAGCATATTCACGGTCACCTTTCGTGGTGAGGCGAAATGAGAATGTATTACCACAGAGGTTGGTCGCGCCCTGATCAATTCGACTAGGAGACTGTTCAATGATAAAGGTCGTCTGTCCTTTCGCACGATTCTCTGCTACAATATTTGTCACATCAGTGATAAGTGTTTTATTTAGTGTCTCTCCCAAAATATTATGTGCCTCTTCAAGCACTAGAATATGAGTTATATCACTAGATTTTCTTTTTTGGAAAAACGCTTTTAGATGAGTTAGTATCCAATAGGTGAACGCAGTCTTCATCCCAGGAGTGGGGATAGTGTTCAATTCAATAACAACAGGAGTCTTTTGATTAAGGAATTGGGACAAAGAAAATGGTTCCAATTTTTTTTGTTTATAATTTGAGCCACAAAAGAACGTGAAAAAGCTTTGAAGCCTGTGTCTGCCACTAACCACAAAATCATTTGCACGCATTGTGAACTTCTGTTCCTCCATGAGTGTCATATAAGTGTCTAACACATACACGGGCGAAACATTCTTCGTACTAATGCATCGTAAATACGTCTCTCTAAAATAGTCGCGCAATGGTGAATCGCGAGGTGTTTCAGTTGCGAGATCTATTAGTTGAAGTACCACTTCCGCATACATCGACGGATCCATACCAGAAGGAGGCAAGAGCGGATTAAATTTTTGCAAGTCGCTAATTACCTGCAATTCTGGTATAACCTTTTTAAGCATCCGATACTCCTCCTTCGCAGGCTCTACGACAACAAACCCGATACCAATTTTTGACCACAACTGATAAAGCAGCGAATTAACCAAAGTACTTTTTCCATAGCCTGGTGAGCCAAATACTGCCGTGCTACTTTTTAAATTCTCAGTAGTGAGCATAAGTTGTCGATGTATAACATCATTGAATATTTCACCTACCACGACATCTTGTACGTTTTGCTGACATACAGCCTGACGGGGCTCTCCAAATCCAGAGACAAGAGCATTTGCAGAATCACCCGTAAAAGGTAGAGAAAGGACCTGACTATGAACAGCCTCGTCATATTTAAACCAACCCTTGCCAGTGTTTTCTGGTCTTAACATGAAACAATCCCCATAAGCAGACCCTATTTCAAACGGTTTGTAATCAGAGTCCGTTTCTACTATGATTGAAACCTGAAGTGCTTTTTGAGCATTTGTGTTATTAATACATATTGTCAACGGCCCACCGTTTGTTTTCAGCAACCCAGTCAATAAGACAAAGAGAGATGTTTGACTCTGAGTTTCTGTTGATGTACTTTGCCCCCCTGTTTGTTGCGTTGTCTCAATAGCTTTTACCACATAGCGATATTTGTAAATTCTGTCATTTTCTTCTTCTACACTTTCGAACTGAAATCCACAACTAGAAAGCCATGCGCATAGTGTTCCTTCCAAAGCATCCGAAACAACTATTTTAACATTCAGTTCACTTTCTGAAGTATATTGCCAAATAATAGTCATCTCGAATTTCGTATTCAAGAAAGTGCATATCAAATCCCAAAGATTGAATTGCTGCTTTGGGAAAAGCGTGATTCTTATTGTCATACTTCTAAATTATAAACGTTACCACCCATCGTATTTATTGTCAACATAGACTATAATCCGTTTCAATATGTCCAATCGCTATATTCGTTGTCCCCTTCTTTGTCATTCAAATCTTCCGATTGATTTTCTACTTCAGATGAAGGCTCAGCTTCTGGTTGATTTTCCACCAAAGCCTCAGCCGTGGACTGTTCTTCTACGGTTTCCATGGCCGTTTGCTGTTCTTCAATAGTCTCCACATAAGGATCCTTTGACCAATGCATATAATCAGCCATCTTTAGGACTTCTTCTTGGTCATCTTCTCGTTGTTCACTAGCATCTGCAACACCCTGTAATGCAGAAACTCCATCCAACATCCCATCCGCTGTGCTTAGGCCACTAGTTGCCTTACTCTGTTCTTCTGCCCATTTTAAATCAGCTGCAAGTTGAGCCTCTTCTAACTCGTTATGCAGAATACCCTCTTCTAATTCAGGCTTCTTAAAATATTCGTCCCACTTCTGGCCATTTATTTCATAATTGGAAGTATCCAGTCCCTCAAAGTCACTCATATTAACTAAACTATTGTATTAAAAATTATTTCTTTTGTTGTGTATAGCAGATTGAACAATTCGTTATTGTATATCCAGCTTCATCAAGCACAGGATCATTAAATCGAAAATCATCAATTCTAAAATCAGCATCATCATTATTCTCATGGTATGCCGTATCAATCTTTGCTAGAAGACGATTATCAATCGTTGTTAAAAGTCGGTTTGCATTATCACGAATCTTAAGAAATTTGTAAAACCTGACAGCGTCTACCATCGCCTCTATATCTGCTATATATGTAAATTCGTAATGATTATAGGAATCGTTTGTTCTAAGAATCTCAGTAAACTCATCTGTCCGTGTTACATGAATAACACAGCCTCTAATATTCCACCCAAATTGAGTCTTCAAAGAATACAAGGAGTAAGGCACCGACGGGTCTCTATAGTCTTTAATTATTTTTGTTCCGTCATAACTCTCTGTATACTGCCATACTTTCTCCTCTTTTGGATTTTTCTCCTTCCAAGGAAATAAACATTTCATTATTTCGCCCCAAATACCGTTCTTTGGTTCTGCCTCAACGACAAACACACAAGGGAAACCATCCAAATGAAATCTCGGTGCAAACCCAAAGCAGTCGATACGAGGAGCCTTAAGATCGAAACAATTACTAGCAATTTGTTCAATCTCATTCTGATGTACTTTGTAAAAAAATCTAAACATGCTCTACGTTATTTAACGTTATTAAATCATTGGCGAATCAGAGTTGGCAGTCTGTCCTGTGTTATACACCGTGAAGATATGATGCACCCACGCCATCCTGCATAGGAATCTGGCTGCTAGTGATGGCAATATTAACAATAATGTTTTTTACTGCATAACGCATAGCAGCATGGGTCCATGCCAAAGTGTCTGTACCATGAGTGATAAGGATAGCAGAACGTTTGCTATATGCATTGTTTTGTTTCATGACTTTATTATAAATTATGACTCATATCGGAACTTGTTATAGAGCAGTGAGATGAACACACCGAAGAAGATCCATGAGATAATGATGTGGAAGATAAGAATCCATTCAAAGAGTTCACTCTTTTCCTTGTCAAGGCCCACATTGGTACTCTCCATAGCCTCATTATGCACAGTGGCGATGGCCAGCAAATCTGCAGATTCCTGGGTTAGAGTGGTCAGAATGGTACTTCGCCATACCTGCCAAAAATCAATGGGTTGATAATGCGGAGGTATAATAGTGTCTCTTGTAACGTATTTGCGAATGACAGTTTCCGTATAAGATGTACTATCTAAATTGTGCTCCATATAGACGGTATCTCTTTTTGTCGACACAATGATAATCGTAGAATCCGTCTTAGTGGAATCTGCTCTAGTTGTAACTGCATACTTCTGAAAATCTATATGAGGCTGGTTGACGTCATAAGAAATACCAGCATTGTTGAAAAAAGCAAAATAATATACTCCCGCAAATAGAGATGTGATAAAAAGGAAGTTAAAGAAAAATATCGGAATAGAACTAGAAGTACCCATTAAGCCATATACAGCGTTCATTGGACGAATTAAGAAATGAGCTGCAATAAGCCACAGAAGAACTTTTATTAAACAACTATTAGCAGACCATTGTATCAAATCATAACCTGCAAAGAAACACGTTACCGTAAGTACAATTAATAAATACCAAATATATTTAAACTCCTTATGGTGACGATTAAATCGTCGAATCAAAGGTCGTTCTATGAACCAATTACAAACTCTTTTCAGCATGGCCTAATAAATATATAAATTGTCGTATAGTTGACACACTTTTTTGAATAATTGTATTTAAATCATATATGACATCTGTGAATGTGTACCCTTCGTTTACATGAGCCATTGCACTTATAAAACGATTTTCAGAGTCAAAATGCTCCTTCTCCTTGCAAAACGACCTGCAATCACTAAAAATTTGATTTAGAATATTGTATTTGAGCTTCCGACGATCCTCTCCTTCGGTATCCATCCATCTGCCAATGAGTTTATTAAGGGAATCTGATCTGAAGAATTGATGTCCATCTCGTTGCCTGTCCATTAATCTGTCGACTTCACCTGCTATTTTTGAGATACGAAAACTTGCATCCATACTTAGTTCTTCTTCATTACTACCTATGGTATTCATGGCTATAGCGTTTTCGCTAATAGCCAAAATGTGATAAGCTTGTAAAACTAATGCTTCATGGAAACCATTTAAAACCTCAATAACTTCAGAAGAGATTATAGCAGATCGTATGTATTTCCCCACATTGTAATACTTCCATGCACGTTCCAACATATTTCGAACAGAGTCATAAAAATCCAACGGGACACCATGTTCATGGTTCTTTCTATTTGTATCAATATACCATTGGGAGGCTTTTTCTGTGTTACTAATATGATTTTTGAGGAAATGATGCTTATCAACTATACAAAACGAATCATATCGTTCTTTAATTGTTTCAAATCGCCTAAAAGTGGTATATATACCAGAAATAGGTTTTTTTGTACCTCTCATGGACTGATGAGCAATGCCATCAACAAACCATCCAGATGGAACTGTTTCAGATTTATTGTGTTTTTTGAGTTCATGTTTACGTTTTGTCCTATAATCAGCTGTAGTCAAGTATATACGCATTTTATCTCCAACACCCTTTGATACAAAAAATACTTTGACATCCTGCACTTTGAGAAGGTTATCCCAATAAAGATGATTGGGGTTAGTAGGAGGTATCATCCAACTATTCAAATACTTTAAATGGTCATCATTTAGTTGTTCATTAGCTGGGTGATTCTGATTGTGTGTGTTATCAGTTCTTTTGATATACTTTGCTCCACGTATATAATCAATCGTATGAATGATATAAGACTCTTTATCTTGAATATCAATAGAAGTTTCCTTGTCGTCTACATCAGGAAATTGTAAATCGTAATCTCTAACAATTAATTTAGGATATAGATTAGTTGCATTTTCATTAACACATTTCAGCTCTTTTGATGTAAAAACCGGCAAAACCCTATATCCATTGGCATAAAGAGCATAACTATTAAACCGATTCTGAGCCCTCTCTTCTTCAATGCAGATTGCTAAATTTTTCGCTCTAGAATCTTGTACCAAATTAAAATTATATCTCTCAACTTTTAACACATCATATTCGTACCGCTTAATTGCATATCTTAAATTGGAACCATCAAATAAGCTGGTTCGCCCTCTCAGGATGGCATCGAAAGGATTATCTCCTTCTTTTACTGAATACTTGTGATACTCTGTCCAGACATTACTTATATAGTTCTTCTCGTCAAAATAAAAAAGGAAAGAAGGGTATATAGGAGGGTTCCCTGTATTCCAGGATTCGTCAAACATAAAAAATACTTCTGGATACTGAAGAATCGCACGCCTTATGGTTTTTGCAGCATCTTTTACAGAGAAAGATTCTAGCTCATTTGTCTTTTCGCGTTCAATAAAGGAGCAATGTTCTTTGAAATTAAAAAAGGACGGATAATCAATAATGACAAATAAATAGCCAAGATCCTCATCTTCTCCATATTTGTCTAGGAAATATAATAAATCCGTCGCATGCTTAAATCTCAATGCATGACCTTTATCTTTATCATAAACTAAATCCTTGTCAACCACACGAAAAGAACATTGACAATCAAGCCCAGATCCTTCTATGAAAGAATAAAAATAATCAACCGACTTTGGATTGAGAGAAAAATATAGAACGCGATTGTCTGTTTTCATTTTGGTTCACCTCCTTCTTCTTTGGTCTTGTTTTTACAGCAATCGCTATGAGCATTTGCATTCTTGTTTTCCTCATCAGCTTTTTTAATTTTATTGTACCCAACAGCATACCCCTTTATTGCTTCAAACACATCCGCAGCGTTGTTCGTTTTCAATGCCCCTGTAATAGTGCTGTTGCTATGCTGGAACACTATTAAACTGCTGAGTTGCGGAAACAGTTTGTTCAGATTTATAAAGAAGTCTCCAGTCACAACTTCGTCTTTGCCTGAAAAACCACTAAAATCTCTATCGTGACAAACCAATAATATTCTTTCGATTGAGGGATATTCTTCTTTCAGCGTGGAAATTAGTGCATTTGCCCACCTACTATTATGATCTGTTTCCATTTCTCCAGACCATGGATACACAGCACATGCTGCAGTCCCCCCATTATCATCATCTTCCTTGTGATACCATCCAAGGCGATGCTGGACGAGAGGCTTTTCTTTATCACAGTGAGTGACATTTGAATTAAGACTAGTCGATGCAAATTCGTTGTAGTCCTCTAACGAAAAAACAATAGAATTCTGCTGGCTTTCTATTTCTGAGGATTCAGCATCTGGAATTTTACAAATAAAACTATGTATTGGTTCCCACTTACTTTGTTCCTCTTCAGAAAAATCTTCGTAAGCTGACAAAAAAGACTCTTTGATGGCCTGTAATTCACCAAGGTCTTGGGCATTACTTATTGATTCAACTAAAGAACGTTCCATTGAATAGACCCTATTACCAGAAGTTTCCTCATAAGCTTTCTCAAATTCATCCGCATTCTTCTGAATATCCTCTGATAATGACTTGTACTTATCAATAGATGGCTCATCATCTGTTTTGATAACATCTCTTTTTTGAGCATGTTCGTTAAGCCATGATGTAAGATCATCACCAAGACTAATAAAATAATCAATGAGAGTTTGGGATGGTTCAGGAGACACGCCCTTGAAGTACTCTCTATTTTCAATGTCACGGATAGTGAAAAGCACTGCTTGTGTAATACTATTATTCATATCTGGCGCTGTCAAGAAGTTCAACTAATGAGTATTTACAATCCAAAGTGGCATGCTCTATGGCCGCATACTGAATAAACGGCATTAATTGAGGCATGTCTTTTTGGCTTGGTTTTGAACGGCCAGAATGAACCATAATCCCCGGCATAAACAACTGTGTTTCTTTTGAGATGCTAATGTCAGCGTTCGTGGGCACATTCATGACACTTTGATCCTCGCGTTTCAAGAATAGATATAATCGTCTGGTCAATTCAACTTTGGCAACCTCATTATCTTTAATGCTAAATGCCTCATATAACTTATCTAGAAGCCCTTGATGAATAGAAATATAATCAAATCTTTTTGCAGGGTATTCTTGGTGTTCCGTATTTGGTTCTGGAGTAATCTTCAATGAACCGTTTTCCCATGAAAGATCTACTAATTTTACTGTCTTTGCATGATATACATCTTCAATGGCATCTAAGACATCAGTTCTTGTGGGGGCCAATTGAAGGCCATACATTCCATATGTATTCTTTTTTTGTGGGTTCCTCACGAAAGTATATACGTATATACCTTTCTGATAATATGCAGAGACGTTCCGACTCTTTGCATCTGCCTCCGATTCGTATAATTTTTTCTTTAGTGCAGGATTCGACGAGACAAGTTTGTTCAACTCGTCAATCGATTCGCACTTATTTATTTCTTTAGCGAAATTGGCACCGAATTGTTTGATATATTCTTGCTTCATATCGTTCAGCGTCCCACTAGCGGCATGGGCTCGTGTAAAATCAACTTCTTCCAAACCATATAATTTGGCAAAGAGTCGTTCGTCAAATATTGCGACCTGCTGTTTCATCGCTCGCAAATGAGAGTAGAACCACTTGTCGTCAAGAGAATCATTCCTTACGAGTCTATCTGTTGAGCTGTTTCCCGTAACACTTTCTACAAACTGACATCCTTTGTAGTTGTTACGCAACTCTCCCATAAACCTATTAAACTCGTCATTCATATCATGATGTGTCCTATAAACATACTTTCCGAATCCGCCACCATCTGTAATTATCACGTTGCCAATCTTACAATAATCATGTTCAGGGATTAATGCTAAACCATCGAAGAGATTGTTGTCGTCTATGTCTATTTCTTTCTGCTCATTCCCTTGGGAACGGAGGAATTTGCCTGCTTCTTTGACCCATTTATATTGTGTCGTTGTAGGCTTATTGACATATCTAGCATAAGCTTTTTTGTCATCAACACAAATAAAGTCTTTTCCCTTTTCACAATTCGAGAAATACTGGTATAGAGCATTCTCAATACGGTGACATTCATCTAGAGAAATACCGTCTTGAATACATTTTAATAGCTTATCCCTATTAATGTCTTCAATACTTTTAATAGTAGCTATTCTTGAAGAAGAATAAGGACGAATCAATTTGTAGCAATCATCTCCATCGCATAAAACAAAATTATAACTCTTGTTATTCTCTTCAATATACTCAGAGGGCGTAAATGCTTTCCAGTAAAAACCTGCGAGTTTTTTTCTGATTTTATCATTGAGTTTTATGTCATTCCTGAAAGATTCTGAAACAACGGCAACTTGCTTAGGAATCAGCAAACAGAAGATGTATTGCAGATGGCCATCATGTTGACGAATATATAATAATGGTGCTTTTTTCTTTGTTTGTGCTTTTTTGTCTTCCTCTGGTTTAGGCACTTCGTTGAAATACTCATCCTCGTCTTTCGCACCTCTTAGCCATGCTGCCGAGATCCGAATTTCTTTAATTCCCTTATTTGCTTCTATCATTCTTGATTCATTATCAATATAACCTTCAGTTAAGGCTTCTCTCAATTTGTATATAGCAGGTTCTGAAATAATGATATTGTCGGTGATAGTTACAAAGTAAAGGTCATCTGCATCAAGTGATTTGCTATAAAATTGCCAAAGAACTCTCATAAGGGATTTGTGCTTGTCCCTTCCCCCCAACGGATCTGAATCCGAGTCTATTATTTGAGCAGCGTCTTTGTCTCTATCAGTAAGTTTTTCAATGATGTCTTTGTATTCGGACTGTTCAGTCTCGGTTAATTGTCTTTCTTTTTCTAAAGTCTCTAATTCAAATCTTCTTGTTATAAAATGCCCATACTCCTCAATTGTTCCCTTATCAATAAAATCAAATGTAAGTTCGAGTCTTCCCTGATTCCTCCAGTTTCCGTGTTTGGCTGCATTTCTTATGATGTTTTCAAGCATCGAAAAAATCGCCTGACGTCCGACCATGCCTCCAGGAAGACTTACGTCTATCTGTCTCATGAATTCAAGATCATCATATGCATCTTGCCTTCCGCTTAACACAACATTACTTTCATTAGCAACAGGATTTCCATCGAACTTTCTAAATTTGATAACTATATCAGACAGTTTTCCATTCTCTTTTTCGGTAGGGCTAATTGTACGTCCTAATCCCTCAGACCTAGCTATGTTACCAAGAAGAATATTATCTGGTTGTAAATTCTTTCTGTCCTTATGGCGAAGATATCTCTTGTCAGGGTTAATTTCATCGTATACAAAATCCTTAAAGTTGACAGTTGAGTAGTAGGGAATATAATCAGTTGCTATTGTTGCAATAAAATCTTGACGTTCCTGCAAATATGAAATAAAGTTACCAAGACCCACTAAGAAAGGAAGAGCTAAACTTCCTTCCTCAGTAGACATCTCCTTGATAAACTTTACAGAAGTGTCTTGGTTCTCCTTGGCCTGTTCGATTTTATTGAGTAATTCCGAAAATGAAGAGGAAGTAATGAAATCTGACAAAATATTGTCTTGAAGAATATTTGTTACAGAACTAAGGTGCTGCTTTAAATAAGCCATTACATGACTGCCAATATTATGGCTCATGTTGCGAGACATGATGGCTGCTTTTGCAGCCTTTTCTGCTTCTTTTTTTACTTTGTCTTGGAGCAAAAGTCCCAGATTAAATGTATAATTAAATGCAAAGTTATGAAGAGTTTCATTTATGATTTTAAACAACGATTCAATATCTTTCTTGTAATCTTCTACCTTGAATTTGTCAGGGGCTTTGATATTAAAATAAACGAAGCAATGCCCTAAACCTTGATAACGACCAATAAGGAAATCATCACCAAATGTCTTTCTATAGATGTTTGGTGTAACGGAATGAGCAGGAGCTGCAATAATTGGGAAAGTCAAATATGCAAAGGTTTCACCTTCATCTGCGACGAATTCATCATAATATAAACGCGCCTCTTCTACGCCTTGATGATAATGTCTAATTAAACTGCTAGTGATATCTTTATTCTGTTCATTTTCAATATTTTGACAGACTTCTTTTGAGAAAGACAAAATATCACCAAACGAACGAGAATATTCCATGGATGAGAAGAAGAAGGAATTATCCCCCTTATATTTATTCCGATATTCATCCTCCTCTTCCATTTTCTCTGCTAATTCCATTATTTTGCCTACAATATTCGTATCAATAGAATGGTTGCTAGTTAACGAAATATAAGGATAGATTTCTGTTGGTGCTAAGAATGTTTCAGGATTATGAAACCACCAATTATTATCCTTAGCTTTATCCTTCAAAACTGAAATAATAGGCGAAATATATTTTTCTATCTTATCTTTAAACGTGGGGTTACCTTGTATAAAAGAATAACACCTAAGTCTTCCTGCGTTTTCATTAGTTCGGAGGGGATCTATAGTTGTAGCAAGGACAGAATACTCTACAAACCATTTGTCGCTAATTCCTCCCAACTTATTCTTAATTAGATTGTTGATATAGCGATTGTTCGTTTCTTCTTTATCTTGTGAAGATAAGTCATAATCCTTATACTGCTTAAGTAATTCATTTGCTAAGGTAACTATAGATCCCTGATTCTCCATAATACTATATAAATTTATAATTCAACAAAAATACCATCTTTGAACAACAAGTAACTATATTATTATTTATTTGACCTGTAGAATCAAAAGACAATGGGCCAGAAATTCCGTTACGGTTAACTTTTAATAATGCTTCATTAATAGACTCACCTTGTAGTTTCTTGAGCTCTTTTGCAGCATCATACATTATATATGCGAAATCGTATGCATATGCATCTGTAAATAGGGGCTTTCTATTGTATCTCTTTTCAAAGTCACCCCTCCATTTCATTATCCTATCATTGTCGTCAATGATGAAACGGGGAATGTTGGTTACTATACCATCAAGAAGCTCTGCATCTAATACATTCTGAACATCAAGAAAATCAAAAGAGCATAAGATGTTTCCTTCCTTCTTTAATCCATAGGCATTAAGGTTTTTTATTATTTCTGTGAGTTGATTTTGGAAACCATAGAGGATATAAATGTCTGGTTTCAATGTTGACAGTTTTGTAATGATGTCTTTGAAATCCTTTTTTTCTGTATCATATGATTCATTATAGACAACCTTAACGCCAAACTTCTCAACTGCGGGGCCTATCCTTTTGTTGAATTGCTCGTTGGTGCTGGAGAGATTTTGGTAAATAAAAGCAACTGTCTGGGGTTTATTTTTCTCAATATATTTAACAAAGCAATCCCCTTCATATGCCATATCTATCCAAACTCTAAAGATATTATCGTCAGGTTGTAGAGAGAGAGGATAAAAAGACCATATAAAATGAGGCTTTTTAGTTTGGCCAACAAGATTTTGTATTGCCATAGACTGTGCAGTACAGCATGACGCATAAACGTCAAAGTCGTTTAATTTTTGCTTATTGAATGCTGTTACAGCATCTTTGGTAGTACTGTGATTGTCTTCGTAGTTATAGTCTATAGCAATATCTTGCTCTTCCATCGAATCTCTCAATTCCTCCATAGCCATGGTTATACCATCTTGAAGATACTGACCATAGAAAGACAAATCTCCAGACATCGGAAAGTTGCAGGCAATTTTAATTGCTTTACTGTTTTTCCCCGTTTGACAGCCAATAAATGATGTCATCAAACTGAGCATGCAAATAAGAATTGAAATTTTTTTCATAATTACTTTTACTTATAAATTAAACATTATTTGTTCTATGTTATCATTTGATAAGACGTGTTTAATAATTCCTTGTTGAATCATAACACTTTGATCACAAAAATCTACTGCTTTAGCTATATTTTGTTCAATGAGGATAATTGTAACATTTAACTTTGTTATGAGATTATGGAGAATTTGGTACATTTCCTCCACAGCTTTGGGTGAAAGACCTGCGCTGGGCTCGTCAAGGATGACAAGGCGAGGACTGGTGGCGAGAGTCATGGCAAGTGAGAGTTGATGCTTTTGACCACCACTAAGTTTGTCTGCCATCAAGTGCTGTAATTGGCTTTTAGGTTTTTGTAGTAGCGGAATTATTTCCGCTAATTGAGCAGACCTTCCTTGACCAGCAAGTTGGAGATTGTCCCATACTGATAGATTCGGAAACACTTTGCCTCCTTGCTGCATGATGGAAATACCACGATGAGCAAGTTGGTTGGTAGTGATGGAAGTGATATCCTCACCTTCGAAGATGATTTCACCCTTGCGGATGGGAATCATATTCATGATGGCCTTACCGAAGGTGGATTTACCCGAGCCATTGAGACCGATGATGCCCACAGCCTCACCCTGCTGCACTTCCATCGAAATGCCGCGGAGAATGTCTACGCCTTCTTTGTAGCCCCCCCAGAGGTTATTGATCTTCAGTATCTCACTCATAATCCCAAATAACTGTTACGTACATTTTTGTCATCAAGTACTTCTACCGTCGGGCCCACCTTTGCAATGATGCCATCATCCAAATAGGCACAGATATCTGCCACCTTACGGACAAAGTGCATATTATGTTCAATCAGAAGGACGGTCAAACCATCCTGCTCTTTCATCTCACGGATAATCTTTTCTATTGTATCAATATAGACAGGATTAACGCCTGATGTGGGTTCATCGAGCAACAATAGTCTGTCATTACCCATCAACAGGCGAGCTAAAGACAAGATGCGCTGCTCTCCGTATGAGAACGCAGAGGCATCCTGATTAAGCATCCCCAAATATTTATTGCCTTCGCCAAAAATGCGTACCAAGATTTCTTTTGCCTGTTGCTCCTTGGCAGCTTCAGAATTCTTATGTTTTTTGTACCATATTAGCGAAGAGAAGGGCATTTCGCCTGTTGTGTCGTCTGATGCTAATTTCATGTTCTCCATCAGGGTGAGGCCACTCAATAGCTGACCGTCCTGGAACAAACGGCCTATGCCCATGAGCGAAATGCGATGAGCAGAAAGACGGTTGAAATTATTCCCTTCCATCAGGACATCTCCTGTATAGCCTTTTTCAAAACCAGATATGATGTTGAATAGGGTAGTTTTGCCAGTACCATTACCACCCACCAGCGCTGTGATCTTGCCTTTCTCCACATCAAGATTAACACCACGAAGAAGTTGGAATGTCTCGTTCTGGGCATTCGTAAAACTCATGTGGATATCTTTTAACTGCAATATCATATCACTTCAAAATGGCTTTGCCCCAAAGTCCTTGGGGACGGTAATACATAACGAGAATCAGGGCTAGACCATAGATAATCTGACGGAGATTGGCAGCTATAGCATCAGGCAATCCAACAAAGCGGAGCAACTCTGGCAGCAACACGACGAACAAGGCACCCAAGATGGGACCTTTAGTATTGCCAATGCCACCAATGAACAGAGTACTCAAGATAAAGATACTCTCATCAAGCGTAAAACTCGTAGGGTCGATATAACTGACATACGAGGCATAGATAACACCTGCCAGCCCAGCGACCGCAGCAGAAAGGAAAAAGGCAAGCGACTTGAAAAGGACTGTATTGCGCCCCATCGACTTGACTGTAATCTCATCTGCACGGATGGCATTCAGCACACGTCCGAATGGAGATTCCACCAAATGATGGAACAGGAATACGATGATACCCATCAAAACCAATGATAATACCAAATAGGCATAGACACCTGAGAGTTCAAAGACTCCAAACAGTTTGATACCAGGAATACCAGGAATGCCATACGGACCACGGGTGACATCCGTCCAATTATATAATATGGTATAGACAATGAGCTGGAAGCCCATCGTGGCTATCACGAAATAATCGCCTTTTAACCTAACAGAAGCGTATGATACCAAGAAACTGAAGATTCCCGTAAAGAGTATCACCAAGGCGGCTATCACCAAGAATGGCAGATTGAATTGCATGAGGAAGTATGTTCCAATATAAGCACCAATGCCGTAGAACGCAGCCTGGCACATGGTCAACAGATTGGCCATGCCAATGGTCAGATTTGCACTCAGAACCAACATGATGTAGATGTTGAGCATGATGATGATATGAAATACGTACTCCATACTACACAGTGCGCTGTTTATATCCCGCAATGCCCTGAGGCCGCAGGAAGAGAAGAATTAACAAAACAACAAATGTGACGGCATTCTGCCAGTTGGAGGCAAACTGATAGACCGTCAATGACTGCAAAACACCCAACGTCAAGCCGCCAAGGATACAGGTGCTGAACTTGCCCACACCTCCGATAATCATCGCTACAACAGCACTAATCAGCACACTCATACCCATATTGGGGTCGAGCCCCACATCATAGACCGTCAGGCAACTTGCAATGGCTATAAATGCCCCGCTTGCCAAGAAAACCATGATACGAGTCTTTTTCGTGTCATAACCTAAAGTTTCGAAGAGGGTCTCATCAGCACTTAAGGCTCGTAACCTCAAGCCCCAATTGGTGCGTTGAAGGATTATCATAAAGACAACCAATACAGCAATACCTATCAATGCCTGATACTTCTGAGGCGTCGTAATAATGATGTCTCCAAAGGTTAGTGGCTGTAAAATGGCGTTCTCCACAACCTTTGTCTCATTACCAAAACACATGGCGATGGTGTTGATAATCAACGTCATGGCTCCAATAGATGCTATCATGGCCACATTGAGCGAGGCTTTCTTGTTTTTCAGGGGACGATAAACACATAGTTCCGATAATAAGCTCAGTAGCATCGTTAATGTGATAGCCACAAGGGAACCTATAAAGACTGGCAATCCAACTTTGGCCACAAAGAACCAGAACATGTAGGCCGCAAAGACATAAATGCCCGCTGCAGCGATATGAAAGATTCGAGTTGTATTGTAGACCAAGGCAAACCCTATAGCTAAAAGCGAGTATAGGATTCCAGTTATTAGTCCGTTTATGACAAATTGCCAAATCATATATGATATGTATATTTTATCTTGCAAAGATACGAAATAATTGCGAATCATAAATGACTTTTTTCCTGTTTTAACAGTTTTATAACAAAAAAAACAGTCCTAACGACTAGATTCTAGAAAAAGATGTCACAGATTTGGATAGTTTTTGGTGTACATTTGCCGTTTACTGTCATTATAATCTTAACAGATTGTTTCGTCATCATTAGTGTATTTGAGACACCATCAATTAAAAAAATAACCACACTTCACTTTTTTACCAATACATTCAATTTTATGATGCAAAAAACGACTTTTCTTCAAAAATAAGTAAAATATTTGTTTTTTTAGAAGGGATTTTTTGTTTTACCACAAAAAAATTTGTATATTTGCAAACTATAACAATTAAATTATAAAAGCGTTTAAGGTATGATTATATTGTTGGGACTATATATCGCTTTTATTTCCATCCTCATAATAGTGGTGGTGCAACTTATTATGACGTTCCGCATTTGGGCCAAGCTAAAGCAACTAAATGCAAAGTTTGACTCCCTCAATCAAGAAGCGCCCGAAACAGAAAAGGTGGAAGATAAACCAAACGTGACAGTTGTCCAAACTCCTAAAAAGGAAACAGAAAAGGAAGCAACACACGTTGCCCCTATACCCAAGAAAACTATAAAAGAAAGAGTGATTGAGGCTATTCTATCTATTAAAGAAGCAGAAGCCGAGGATCTTCCTTCAATCATGAAGGAACTGAAGTCTTATTTTTCTGACTACAAGAATGAGGACTACACGAAAGACTTATCTTCCAAAGCCTATTTTCGTTTTATAGATCTTAGGAACACTCCTGAAAACCGAGTTGTTGTGATTGGTGATATTCATTCTGACTACAATTCTTTGGCTGCTGCACTCTTGAAACTGAGTGCTTCCGACTACAACTACTTTGAGAAGGCAGTCTTTGTATTCTTAGGTGACTATCTTGACAGAGGTTCTGTGCTGTTTGAACCATTATTATTGCTGAAGCGTTTAAAAGAGATTTTAGGAGACCGATTGATTCTGCTGAAGGGCAATCATGAGTCGGTTAATTATGATAAAGATAAGCAACAGATAACAACGAAGGTCACACCTAATCAGAGTTGTGTATGTCTTAACGAATATTGCGTCAAAGACCAAGATTTCCTTCGTCTGTTTGCATACTTTTACAGCACACTACCAATTTATGTTTATTTAAAGGCGATGGAGAAAAATGTGCTACTTACCCATGCCGCTATTCCACGCGATAAGTTTCTGGCGTCATTCCATTTTGATGATACAAACGGATGTATTATATTCGAGTCGGATGTCCCTACGACAGAACGTTTGAAAATGAGGAATACAATATTAAAGGATATGATTTGGGGGGATCCATCAGAATATGATGAGAAAATCCAGGCTGAGGGGCGCTTTGAGTTTGGCAGCAAACAGTTCGAGCGTTTCGCAAAATCTAATCATATTAGTCTTTTGTTCCGTAGCCATGAGGAAGCTGCAAAAGGCTATAAGACATTTTACGAAAACAGACTATATACTATCTTTTCTACAGGAAATCATGAGAATTCCCAAACAGGATATCCATCAGTTGAGCCAGCTTTTGCCGTGATTCAGGGCAATCAGGTTTTCATTGAGAACAGTTATGTATACAAGATTATCAAAGAGGGTACAAGTAATGTTGTCAATCTGTTCAACAAGCAAAAGTATTCGGACAAGCAGCATGAAAATTTAAGGTTAAATGATGAATTCATGTGCAACGAGGAAAAGGGTAAACAGATCAGGGAAGCATTTAAGGAAGTCCAAACAGCATTCACCTCTTAGCTTGTTAAACCCTATAGAAGAATAATAAAAATCATTCAATATATCATTTAAGGTATGAGTAAACTAACTAATTTAGTACTTCACATTCAGGCAGCATTGGAAGATAAGCCCCTGATAGTAGAAGAATCCGCGATTTCTCAAATTCTCGAAACAAAGGAGTCCGAAAGGTTACCTGAAGATGTCAAAGATAGTCCTTTGACAAAGAAGGAACAAGTAATAAATGCCATCCTCCAAAGAAGTCACGAGGTTCAAGTTGAGGACTTGCCCTCTGTGGAGGAAGAAATGCTGGATTATTTTAACAAATATAAGAATGGTGACTATTTTAACGATCTGAATTCTGAGGATTATTACCGCCTTCTCAATCTGAATGACAAACCTGACGCACGAGTTGTTGTTGTTGGCGACATCCACTGTGATTATAATTCTCTGGCTGCCATACTTCTCAAGTTGTCTGTTTCATCATACGACTATTTCGAAAATGGTTATTTTGTATTCATGGGCGACTATCTGGATCGCGGAGCCATGTTGTTTGAGCCGCTTCTGTTATTAATGGATTTAAAGGAAATCATCGGAGAGCGAATGATTTTGCTGAGAGGTAACCATGAATTGATTTCATACAATGAAGATGAAAAAATACTTGAAGGTCGTGTTGTACCACAGGACAGTGTGCCATGTCTAAATGAGTATTGTGGCGAAAACAAGCAATTCCTGGAGGCCTTTGGCAATTTCTACCAAACCCTTCCCACTTATGTTTATCTGAAAGTAAAAGAACAAAACGTACTGCTCACTCACGGTGGTATTCCCAGACAGATATTCTGGGATGCTTTCTCCTTCGATCAAAACACTGGAGCCATCGTATTTGAAGATGTGTTTATGTATCTGGAGAACAAGAAGGTTGAGGAAAGTATTCTGGATGACTCCCTGAAAGCAAAGACTGTAAAGCTCAATGCCAACATTCTCAACACACGCAACAAGATACTGCATGATATGATTTGGGGCGATCCCAGCAACGATGAGGAGAAGTACCAAGTGGCCGGCCGCTTCCAGTTTGGAAGAAAACAGTTTGAGGCCTACGCCAAGAAGAACCGTTTGTCTAGGGTGTTTCGAAGTCACGAACCCGTAGAATATGGATATACTCCTTTCTATGATAATCGACTCTTTACTATCTTCTCAACGGGCGGTAACGATAACGAGCAATCGGGCTATGCTGATGTACAACCAGCTTTTGCCATCATTGATGCAGAAGGAAAATATGAGATAGAAAACAGTTATATTTATCGAGTTGTCCTATCTGGAGTTATTGATCTGATTATTGACTTATTTACGGAAACCATTATTCGCATACAAAGTGCTGGCAAATATGCGTTGAATGATGAATTCTGCTGTACAGCACAAGATGCACTTAAGATACGAAGCCTCTTTACCAATATGATTGAAGCATTCACACCTAAAGAAGAACAAACCGAGGGACAAGATGAAACAACACCACAAGAAGAGGCAGCCCCCGAAACCATCGCAAAAGAATCTGAGGAATTTAAGGAAGAGACAGAAGCATTGGCATCTATAGAAGAAGCCGTTGAAGAACCAAACACGGACATCATAGAATCAACTGCTACTGAAGAAGGGAAAGACGAATAAATAACATATGTATTATTATGGGACTACAGATTAAACAGAATAAGACAATGATATCGCAACACAAGTTGGCCGATATTATGTTTTGCATTGACAATTCGGGCTCTATGACTGATTGTATTAATGGTGTAAGGAACACTGTCAATAATTTCGTAGCATCATTGGAAGCTGGTGTTCAAGGACTGTCGCCTGTTGACTGGCAAATCGGTTTGTTGAACTACTCTGCTGACGAATTCATTTTTGTAGATCTAGCTAATGATACGAGTCATTTCAAAAAGAAATTAGAAAAAAGAGAAGTTTCTGGAGACGAATTTACACCGGGGGCGATTGATTATGCCATCAGTAATGCTAGTTGGAGGTCAGGAGCCCAAAGGGTTATCGTCGTTTTTACGGATGAAAGCCTTAAAAGTGGTTATTCTCCAAGTAAAAGTGCTGGTCGATTTGACAAATTGATGGAAAAGATTGTGAATTCTCATATCCAAATCATCTATTATGGCGAGCAGTGTCCCTATTATTCACAATTCACGAAATGTCCAAAGGGCGAGGTAAATGTGGTTAGTGACTTTTCGGGTATCAGTTTTGATGAACTGATGACACGTTTGGCCGTTACCGTTTCATCAGGTAATGCTTTTGCTGGTAAGGAACCTGTAATCAAGCAATTGGTATATGACTTGTCACATGTAAAAATCAAGAAGATTTAAATATTATAGATTTAATAAATTTAAAACATTATCATTATGGGATTACAAAAAGCATCACATGTGAAAGTAAAGGGTGTAGCCGACATCGTTTTTTGTTTCGACTGCACAGGTTCAATGACAGAAATTATTAACTCTGTCAAGGAGAATGTAGGCAAACTGATTGATGGCTTTGCCACCAATGACGTTGCACTCGACTGGAGGGCCAGATGTTTGGGCTATCGCGATTTTGAGGTTGATGAAGAGTACCTTATCAACGACC
>Ga0247609_10000745_pt1 | contig 42920 bp, 56 predicted proteins | sample 172DNAGHGlowgp2_FD_193487 | JGI IMG/M metagenome (GOLD analysis project Ga0247609, IMG submission 193487) | Sheep rumen microbial communities from Palmerston North, Manawatu-Wanganui, New Zealand - 1728 DNA GHGlow gp2 | ecosystem: Host-associated > Mammals > Digestive system > Stomach > Rumen ... | reverse complement strand
CTGGAACATATGTAAAATTGATCCAGACAATGTTTAGGGTAATGGAGAACAATTAACCAGTAAACATGTTGTGACTGCTGATAACTATACAGAATTTTATACCTATGACCCTAGTACTCATGAATATTCTCCTGCCACTACTTATTATTCTCGGGATTAGTTAAATAATAGTTGGTTTTATTATAAAAAAGTTAATTTTGTTGATAGATATAGAACAGAAACAAGTGGAAGAGTTGAAAATACTTGGTTTTCAGACAATAGAAAAAAAGATATAAAAGAATATTCAGCTGATTACCACCTTACTATATGGATGAAAATCTATACTGACAATGTAGAACGATATATCTAGGTAGGTCAATTAAAAGCTGAAGCTCCTGCTTTTGAATTAATTACTGATGCACCTGGTGAAACATCACCGCACTTTGATCTAGTCCAAAGCTCTGATATCAATTATGTATATCATGTGCCTAAAAATTGGGATGTTAGACTTAATGAGCATACTGAAGATCATGATTTAGATGGAAATGAAAGATCTATCAAATATCCTTATTTTAATAGTGATGGTTTTAATGAATTAACTACCCATAGAGATGGTGATATACCTGCTATTGGGGCAGTACCTGCTTATAATGGGGCAGATACTACAAATCAAATTAAAATTAAAGAATATAATCTAGATGGTTAGAAATATCCAACGCACGCTTTTTAGAGAATTGATTTAACTCCAAATACTTACGTTCCTAATTAGTATTATTATTATTCTGGTTCCGCTACAGGTGATGATATTCCAGAAATAATAACTGCGACAGATGAAGTAAAATTTACTAAAAATGATGAATATTCTACTACTAGAGTATATTATATAAAAACTTAGGAAATATCAAATAGTTAGTTATAGACTTCTATACAGAATGACTCTCGACAAATCACAATTCAAATCCCTGCTATTGGTAATGCAGTATCTGATTTGTATGATGTCCTTTATGGCACCAAGGGAAATAATTAGGCTAGACCATATTCTAGACAAATGTTATTTGAATATCATGGGATACACCCATATGATAATTTAGATAATCAAGATGATATTTCTATGGGCTGGGGAATGGAAGAACTTAAAAGTTATATTTCTGAATTAAGATATTTATCACATGGATAGAATGAAGGAAATTTAGAAATACCAAGTACTGAACATCCAGGCTTACAATCAGATTGGACACTAGATGATATTAATGCTTTTGGGTATATTTATCATAAACCAAGAATATTATGGAGTAATCCAAATTTAGTAGATAATAATGAAACAGTAAAAACTGACTCTGGTTCTACTCCTGAAACAGATTATTATGCTATGCATTCTATTGAATATATTTATGATAATTATGCTGCAAGTTTAACTGATCTTTTTGGATTTGATAGAAATGCAACTACTGCCATGACAAGACCTACTACAACAGGTAGTAAAGCATGGCTTAATCTTCGAGTTTAAGGCCGAAGTAATATAAGTGGTAATTATTAATTTTAAAAATTATTGAATAAAAAATTTTTGTAGAAAGGAGAAAAAAGATGGCACTTCCTAACTATGTAAAATTTTTGCGTGGCACTATTGCTTCTTATAATAGACTTGCTGTTAAAGATGATAATACCTTATATTTTGTCTATCAAGATGGAGACGATTCTAAGGGCAGTTTATATCTTGGCAGTCGTTTAATAACTGGCGATATCGGCGGAGATGGTGTAAATACTCTCGCCGAACTTACTGATGTTATTATAACTGGCGCAGATGCCGGCAGTTTTCTAGTTTTAAATTCTGATGGAAAATGGGTCGCTACTTCTGCTTCTAATGTTGCTCAAACGATTTTAGAGGCTGGCGGCAATTTTATTTCTGTAGATGAAAAAGAATTTTAGTTTAATTCTGTTAATGGAAAATTAGAAATAAAAGGATACAGTTCTGCTTCTACTGGTATGATGCCTATAAAAGGAACTACTGGTATAGTATGGCAAGCTGCTCCGATAGATTTATCTGATCGAGTAGGAACTTTAGAAGGAAAAGTTTCTACATTAGAAAGTGATTTTTAGAGTATTGATGGAAGAATTAGTGATGCGATAGCTAATGCTTCTCACTTAACTTATTAGGTTATTAATAACTTAAGTGAAGCTACTGAACAAAATGTTGTTTACTTATATAGTAATAATAGTGGAGATCCAAATGATAGATATAATGAGTATATGCTTGTTAATGGCCAATTAGAACAAATTGGTACATTATCTATGGATTTATCTGATTATGTTACTAATTTAGATTTAAGTAATGCTTTAAGTAATAAAGTAGATAATTCTACTTTTAATACTTTTACAGAAAATCTTAATTCTTAGATTACATCAATTAATAATACCCTTAATGGATTAGACGATACTTATGTTACCAAAGTAGAATTTAATTCTGTTGTTGGTAATCTCTCTGATTTAACTCAGTATAATAACTTAAATGACGCTAGTATTTCGGATACATTAGTTGATATTTATGAACGATTAATTTGGCAAGAAATTAGTGTCTAATTAATGAAAGGAAGGATAAATTCTTATGGCGAATGTAATTTTTAAACGCGGCATACAAGCGAATTTACCAAATAGTTTTCAAGATGGTACTTTTTATTTAACCACTGATACTAGTCGTCTTTATGTCGATATTAATAATGAAAGAAAATTATTAAATCAAACAGTTCAAATTATTCAAAGTATTGCTGACTTAGAAGCTTTAACAACACAGTGGGGCGCAAGCGCACCTCAACATGTTAACGATTTCTATTACGTAAGTGGGGCTAATATTTTAGCTGTTTACACTGGTAATGGTTCTAATGCTGGTTGGGTGCAGATTAACCCAGATCATAACTCTGTCGTTACTGATGTTGATTTAGATGCAGTTGTCGCAAATAATATTGCTACTATTACTTCTAGAATTACTGATACAGATAACCCTCCAGTGCTAGATACAATGGAAATTTCTGCAAGCGGTTCAGTCACTTTAACTCAAACTGCTAATGGTTTTGAAATTTCTGGAGATAAATATACATTAGATAAAGAAGCCTCAAATGATAAGAGATCAATGACATTAACACTTAATAGTGATAGTGAAAATAGCGCTGATGATAGTAGCGTTGTACTTAGATCTCCTGATGATAATATTAAATTTACATCTGAATCAACTGGAATTAAAGTTGAAGTAAAAGATACCGTTTTAAAAACTGGTAGCGAAGGTGCTTCTGTAAGTGTAAATAATGGTACTCTTTCTGTAAGTGTTAGCGACACTGATGACAATACTGCTTCTGGAAGTATTTCTAATGTTGGTATTGCTCTTAATGATGGTACTTATGCTCAATTAATTTCAGCTGCTACTGGCACTACTGCTGGTGCTGTTTATAGCAAAAATGAAGTTGATCAATTAATTAATGGTATTGATGGAATGACATACAAAGGCACTATCGGAGATGTTGGTGCTAGCGTATCTGTTCTTCCAACTACTGGAGTTAAAAATGGCGATACCTATGTCGTGGTAAAGAAAGGCTGGACTGCAGCTAACTTTACTGGTGCAACTTTCGAGACTGAAACAGCTCGTGAAATGGCTGGCGGCACTCGTGTCGGCGATATGGTCATTGCCAAAGGCACTGAAGTAAATGGTGAAATTACTAGCAATTTAGTTTGGACTTATGTCCCAGCTGGTAATGATTCTTTGGATGCTGTTACTTATACTGCTATTGTTGATGATACTACCAATAGTATCAGACTTGATAATGCTAATGATACGACAATAGCAAAAATGGCATTGGCCGCAGGCACTGATGTAACCCTTAGCTCTGCTGTTAGTAGCAATGGCAGTAATAATAATACATTAACTACTACTATTAACCATGCTACTTATTCTGCAGTTACTCCTGCTCCTGCTTCAACTTTAAGTAATGGTAGTGCTTCATTTACCGCTATTAAAGGAATTACTCTTTCTAATGGCCATGTTACTGGTATTGAAACTGATACCTTTACTCCTGTTACTTATAATTTATCAGGAATTTCATTAACTCAAGCTTCTTCTGTTAATGGAACTACAAATGTTGGAACTAGTACTGTAAATGGAGTTATTGGTCTTATTGATAGCAATGATAGTTCCCAAGGTTATGGTGTAGCTAATGTAAACTTTAGTTCTGATACAATTAAACTTACCTCTTCTGCAAATACTATTACTATGAATTTTGAATGGGGTAACTTCTAAGGTCAAAATTTGAAAATTAAGAAATACATTTTTTCACTTCTATTGAAGGAATTGGGTGAGGATAATTCCCTCACCCAATTTTTTGTTATTAATAAATAATAATTTTTTTAAGATAGAAAGGAGATACTCGCTGATGAGTGACAAATTTAGATTTGATCCTGTACGCAGCTCAGAAGAGATTATCCTCCAATTACCATATTCTAATGGTAGTATTTATTTTGCCACAGACACAGGAAGAGTTTATCTTGACTGCGTATATGATGGCGAACAAAAGAATAAATTACCTGTAGGTGGTGGAGGCGTTTCTTTAATTTATGGAAACGATGCAGAACCAATAGCTGCCTCAGAGGAAGAAGATAATGTTCTCTTTAGCTTATTACTTTCAGCATTGGAAGGTAAAGCAAGAGAAAATGATTTAATCTTAAATTCTGATGGTTGTTTCTATAAGGTTCTTTCTGTAACTGATACAATAGCAAATTGTATAAGATTGGCAGTCAGTGGCTCAGGCGGCGGAGGTGGCGGCGTCAGCATCATTGACTTATTCCTTGATGTTGATTATACTACGATTGATCAAAATTTCACTTATATTTATGGTGCTAAATCTTCTGCCATATTTATTCCAAGAACTGAAACTGATGATAATACAGTTACCTTGACTTTTAGTATATTAAATAATGAAAATTAGTTAGAAGAAAAATATACTTATTCAAGTATTAGAAAAGGGAGTAGATTTTCCTTTGATACTTCTTTATTCCCATTAAGTAATGATATTACTTTAACAGTTACAGAAACTGCAATGAATTCTTTTATGCCTTAGCAATCTCGTTCATGGACATTTAATGGAATTTCTACTGTTGCTGTTGGAATTAAGAAAGCAAATAATAATTTTATAACTGCTGTTATTGGCAATAATAATGGTGGTGAAAAAATTCTTGAATTTATTCCAGTAGGACCTACTGATGAAAAGAACAAGAACTTAGTCGAAACTTTACATGTCTTTATTGATGGTGAAGAAGATATAAGTTATAAAAAAGAGTTAAGGCGTGGTAATTTTAATACTACAAATACTATTAATATTAGTAAACAATCTCATGGCTCACATACTATTGAATTAGCAGTAAGCGCAACAGTTAATAATGTTAGTGTTACTTCTGATAAAATTAGCTTTGATGTGGCATGGGCTGATATTGATAATAATGATAGCCCAATCGTTTGGATTGGTAACTATGATGAAACTGTTATTCAATATGAAAATTCTTATGTGCAATATATGGTCTTAGATCCTGAAGCTTATAAAGCAGGACTTCCTGCTACTATTTAGCTTTATAAGGATGGCGTAATGCTTAATGAATTCAATCTTTCTTATTCAACTGATGGTTGGGCCGAATGGGATATTTCTGCAATTTATGAAGTAGGAGCAAACCAATTCTCAATTGCTTGCCGTGGAGTAAAGAAAGATTTTACAGTAAATGTTACTACAGAAGGATCTCGTGAATTAGGATTAGTTAAAGAAAGTTCTTTAATTATGAATTACACTTCTTCTGGTCGTTCTAATCTTGAACTTAAAGCTAATCGTTCAATTTGGAGAGATAGTAAAGGTAATGAAGCAACTTTATCTGGATTCAACTGGTAGAATAATGGTTGGATGAAAGATGCTACTGTCTCTGGATAGGTTGATAATGGTACTTATTTAGGTTTGACAAATGGCGCGTCAGTTTCTATTCCTTGCCGTTCTATTACAATGAATGATAGTGATGATTATAGTATTGAAATTCGTTTTAGAGTAAAGAATGTTCAAGAGTATTCTACTCTTGTTTAGACTTTCCCAACTTATTTTTATAAAGATAGTGACGGAGTTGATCATGCCACTGGTGGCGAAGGACAATTATTATCTGTCATTGAAGCAAACAATTGGACTGTTCTAAGAGATGAATGGGGCAATATGCGCATGGATGAAGATAATACTATTAAGAATGTCGAAACTACTAAAGGCGTTATTTGTAAATGGATGGATCAAGATAACAGAAGTGGTTTCTGTATTGGTTCACAAGAAGCATTCTTTAAAACTGATCGTGGCGTAATTAGTGTCCGTTATAAAGAAGATGAAGTAATTAATATTACTTTTGTTGTGTCAAAGACAGAAGGACTAGTTTATATTTACTTAAATGGTATTCTTTCTGGTGCTAACTCTTTACCTGTTGGCGCATCTGCCGCATTTACAGTTGATAGTAGTTTTAATTTTAATTCTGATTATTGCGATATTGACCTTTATCGTATTCGCGTTTTCTAGACAGGATTAGCAATGCCAGATGTAATTCATAATTATTTATCTGACTTACATAGTATTGCACTTTATGACTAGAACCAACTTACTGATGCACAAAGACCAACTCAATTATCTTATGAATTATTAACACAATATAATAAAGATAATAAAGATAACCCAACAATGCCTTATACAGTATGGAAGGTTACTTCTGTTGTAGATGAAAAACTTCCTTACTTTAAAGGAAATTCTAAGAAAGTAGATATCACTTTTGTTAATCCTCCTCTTGATCGTGCCTTAGAAACTGGAGTAATTGATGAATGGTATTATTATACTCATAGTCCTAGCTTCTAGGCTACTGGAGTTGATGTTGATGTTCAAGGTACTTCTTCTTAGGGTTATCCAAGACGTAATTTTAAAACAAAATATAAGAAAGCTAAAACTTGGGTATTCACAAAAGGTTCTTTAGCTGGGCAATCTGTATCTGATAAACATACTGTTGTTGATGGTAATGGTGTTGAGCATACATTAAGCAAGAATTTCCATATGGATAATGAACAAGTTGGTACTAATAAATTTACTTGGAAGATTGACTATATGGAGTCTTCTGGCAGTTATAATACTGGTTTTGCTAATTTAATGGGCAACCCAGTTCACCCATTGTATTCTAAGCATCCTCTTGATGATTTAGGATTAAATGGAGAAGGATTGAGAACTAGTGTTTATGGGTTCCCTGTTTTAACATTCCACGAATATACAACTTATTCTAATAACCCAGGTTCCGATGGAAATAATAATGAAGTTTATCGCTATGAATATATTGGTCGTTATAATATGAACTTAGACAAAAGTTCAAATGAATATTATGGATTTGAATCAAAAGATCCACATCCATATGTTGAAGGCAATCCTGCTGTTGCAGATATAGCTGAATGCTGGGAGCTTTCTGATAACCAAGGTACTTGGTGTTCTTGGAAATATCCTAATGCTGCGGCAAGATCAGCAGGTTTTGGTACAACACAAGATGGATATAATGATCGCCTTGAAGTAATGAGACATTTTGAATATCGTTATAGTCCATATGGTGATCAATTAGATGCTATTGGTGCCGATGGTAAATATGATGGCGTTGTTGATGATAGTACTGAAGAAGGACAAGCAATGCTTGAGGAAATCGGTAGAACCAATAGTGAGAAGAGTGCATATGCTCGAAATGTATATAGTAATTTAGAGCGTTTATTTAACTGGTTAGATTCTACTGATACAGGTGGTGCAACAGGTGGCGCAGTTACTTCTGTGACATGGAGGACTTCAAAAGCTTATTCTGGTACTGGAGAGACTTCTGAGCCAGTTTATGGTTATGTCTCTGTCAGCCCAACAGCTACTTATGATGAAGAAACTACTTATTATATTTCCGCAGGTAATAATGTTTACACTGAAGCGGAAATAGATCCTGATGTTGGGTTTGTAGATGGTGTAACTTATTATACTAATACTATTATTTATTATAATACTACATTTACTAACGATACTATTGGATATAGAACAGAAAAATTCCGTAATGAATTTACTAAACATTTAGATAAAGAATATTGTTTAGTTTATTTCATTATGACAGAATTACTTCTTTGCTATGACTCTCGTGGTAAGAATATGATGATGGCATCTTTTGGCCCTCATGAATTAGGTGGAGAATATATTTGGTATCCTATCTTCTATGATATTGATACTCAATTAGGTCTTAACAACTCTGGTGCATATCTTTGGGATTATGATGCTGATGTTACTGCAGATGGATTATTCTCTACTCCTACTAGTGTTCTTTGGACTAATTTCTATGCAGTATTTGAAGATGATATTAAAAATAAATATCGTGAATTACGTGGCGCAAATAATACTAAAGTAAGCGATAATCTTAATTATGAGAATATTACTGGTGCATATGAATGCAATGGAGATGTATTTGATTCTTATGCAATGAAAGGTGTCCGTCCTGTTATTGCAATTGGTCTTGATGAATATTATAAATATTTTGCTACTACAACAAATGTTGGATATTTTGATACCAATGGTACTAAAATCATTGAATCTTCTCCATAGTATGCTTATTGCTGCCAAGGTGATAAAAAATTAACTACTGAATTATTACTTCGTAACCGTTTGAATTATATTGATTCATGGTGGTTAGGTGGTAATTATGAAATCAATAAAGTAAAACAAGGTTAGTTCTGGGGTCGTGTTAATGGTAATAGGCTTGATAAGACTTCAGATACTTATATTGATTTAACTCAAGAAGAAATTGATTCTAGAATTGCAATGGCAAATGATCCAGATTCTCCACTAACAGATGCACAGCGTGCTAATTATCAAAAATATATTTATGCATCTGCCGCGACTTATCCGAAACCTTATTATGATTCTGTGCCTGGATTTACTATTACTCCTTTCTTAAAAGAGTATGTATCTTATTACACAGATGAAGTACCAGGTGTTCCTATTAAATATACTGGTGGAGATGGATAGCAAAACGGTGTAAAGACTAATGTTCCAGAAGGTACAGTTGCTACTTATAAAACAGAGGCTGAATCTCCTAATGAACAATTAGTATATATTCCTGGATTAGATTATATTTCTTCTCTTGGTGATTTAAGTACTTCTTATTTCAGTGAATTTTCACTTGAAACTGGTAAGCGTTTATTAGATTTAATATTAGGTAGTGATGTTCCTAATTATAAGAATAATTTAATTGATGCTAATAAAAAATTTGAACTTCATAATGGCGCAAATGATACTGGTAAGAAATCTTTGTTACAAAAGATGGTTATGACTGGTATGACAACATTTGATAAGACTCTTGATATGCGCGGATCTGGTAAACTTAAAGAATTTAGAGCTTTAAGAACTAAATTACCTAATGTATATTTTGCTAAGGGTGCTCCATTGCATACAGTTCATTTACCAAATACAATTACAACATTAGAATTAATTGAAAATACTGAATTAACGGATATTATTACTGATAAAAATGTTGTTAATAATATTTGCTATTTAGATAGTAATGGAGTTGCTCAATATGCAAATCCAAGTACTTATCGTGGTCTTTATATTGAAGGAGTTACTGATTATACTAATTCTAATGCAAATGCTGGCCATGCTTTAAGTTCACTTGTTATTGAAGGTGGCGGTCTAAAATATGGTTCTTATGCACTTTTGAGTAATCTTGTTAACCTTAAAAAAGGCGCAACTGAAAATAAGAGTTTACGTATTAGCCTTAAAGATGTTGTTTGGACACCTTATACTCAAATTGAGCAAGGAACACCTTATACTGAACCTATTACTGGTCATTCTTATTGGAAGTTAAATGACCATAGTATGTATGATGCATATACTTATGATGCAAATACTTGGGATTCAGATGTGTTAAATGGCTTAATCTATGATTATGATTCTTATCTTGGAAATGACAGACTCGCTAATATAGCGAATTTAACAGTTTTAAATTCTATTATTGAATTATTTGAAAGACAAAACGGTTAGTTTTCTGGAATTATTGCTGGCACAATGCCTACAATTACTGGTGAAGTTTATCTTAAAAATAATCAATATAATAAGATTTATGAAGATGGTGCTGCAAATAGCTTGAATTATTATAAGAGTAAATTCCCGAATTTAACTATTCGTGCAGCATATGTTGAGCAATCTAATATTACAAAATATGTTCAAATATTAGAAAGTGGAAAGACTGAAGTTATTGATTTGTTAAGATCTACAAGCACTAATCCAGTCCTTACAAGTATAATTCCTGCAAAAGCAAATTATGACTTTAAAGGTTGGGCTACTGATCCTGCTGGAGAAAATATTCTTTTGGAATATGATTTTGGCAATAAAGAATATGGAGATATGACAGCATTTAATGCTTATACTATTTCAAGTGACACTAAGATATTAACACTTTATGCAATATTTGAATATCATAAACATAGGGTCGATTTTGTATATCCAGATAATACTGTTATTACAAAATATGTTACTTGGAATACTGCTGTTGAAACTCCTACTGAAATTCCTTTTAGAGATGATGTTGATAGTAGCGGTAATCCTTTACCAACGGAGCAGACTTGGAAGTTCTTAGGATGGAGCACCAATAGAAGTGCATATGAGGCCGATGAAAGATTTACTAATGGAACATTTGTTGTTACTAAGGATTATTTAGCCGCAAATAATAGTGGTATTTATACTATTTGGTCAGAAGAACCAATTTCTGTATTTGATAATGTGCATCCAGAATTTTTTGAAATTATTGGCAATACAAGCTTTACAGATACTTATGGTGATGGCCAAAAACAAGATGGTGTTTTAATTAGGCTCGCAAAAACAGTTAAAGGAAAATTGACAATTCCTAATACTGTAAATGGTCAGCGTGTTGTTAGTATTCGTTCTAGTGCTAGTGGAAATACAAGTCCTGTAGATCCTTGTTTATTAGGAGTTACTCATATATTCTTTGAAAAAAATGCAAATGGTGTCACTACTATCCCATATATTTATGAGTATGCTTTCTTTAAATGCATTAATTTAAAATATTTTGAATTTGCAAATGGATTAAAAGCAATAGGACAAAGAGCTTTTTAGAATATTGAAAATTTATCAGAATCAACAGTAATTAGTGGAACTGTTAATAATATTGGTGAAAGAGTATTCTCAACAGCTTATGTTTTTTCAGCCAGTGATAATAGGGATTTAATTATTGATGGTAATGTCAAGAATTTATTTAGTAATGCATTTGCTAATATGAATAATGCTTACTTTAATACTTTACAAATTGGCACATAGAATAACAAGAGTTCTTTAACTGAATTTAATTAGGCTTTCAGTGGAGGTTCAGTAGATAAATTTAATCAAGTTATTATTTATACTACTGATCCAAATAATACTATTTTTGTAGAAGCCAATAGAGATTAGCTATTATACTCACTCTTTGGGAATGGATATAATCCTACTTTACCAGTAACAATATTATCATAACAATGAAAGGAGAACATAACAATGGTTAAAACTGTATTATACGAATATCTCGGTACAAATGGGACTATTTTGTCTCCTGTTCATTTAGAAGATATTTATTATATTAGAAAATTAAAACTTCATGCAGATAATGGAAAGAGATTAACAAAAGATGGAAAAAATAAAGTAATCTCTGTTATTATTCCAGAAGAAGAATTATCTGAATGGAAAGAAGTTTAATTGGACAAGTTTAGTTATAAACATATAAAAGTTTTTTAAATTAAAGAAGAGAGGACTAAAAAACCTCTCTTCTTTAAAAGTTTTTTGAAATATAAGAAAGGAAGGTTTTTTGTCTATGATTACAAAAACATTAAATCTCGATAGCGCATATGCCGAGTTATTTGATGAAATTAGAGAAAAAAGCAATGGCGCAATAGATATAAATAATGTTGAAGGTTTCTTTGGAAACATCTTAGAAATTAGCGCTTTAGATAAGAAATATTTAAGACTTCCTCTTGATGAACCTTTGTTTGATATAGATGCTAACAGTCGTAAAATTACTGTTCCAGATACTTTTAGATCCAATGGTCTTTCTGTGCAAGGTGACCATCTTGCTGAAACTGTTTTCTTTAAGATTGATAGATATTTTGACTATATGGACTTAAACAACACCGATATTACCATTAACTGGAAAATGGGTGCTGAAACTGGTAAAACTGATAAGTTTACAATGAGTACAGATGTTGAACCTGGTTCTCTTGTTTTTGGATGGCCTGTAAATAATGTTATTACTCAACGTAGTGGTTCTTTAACATTTGCAGTTGAATTTTGCCGCAAAGACAATCAAGGAAATGTTCTTTATGATTTTAATACTCTTGCAGCTAGCATTACTATAAAAGAAGGCTTAGTAGTTGGAGATGTTGAAATTGTAAATTTAGATAATGATATTTTAGCAGCTCTTGCCAATAGTCAGTTTGGTGAAGGCGATGCCGCAGTTGGTGCTATCCAATGGCTTACTGGCGCAGGCAATGGTCTTGTTAAAGGTATTGGAGCTGATTCATCGGTTATTTTAAATGATTATTCTGCAGAAGTAAATCTTGACACTAATATTGTTAATGGTACTCCTGAGAGTGTTCCAGCAAATCTTTATGCAGAAGCTTTTGTTGATGAAGGCACTGAAATTAAATACATGGATAGCGTTGGTAATGATATTGCTCCTATTTTCTCTATGGTAAGTAAAGAGTTAGTTGAAGCAGATGGCTCTGATGACTCTTTAGTTTATAGAAATGCAGAAGGAGAAGTCGTTGATCCAGCTACTGAAGATACAGTCTATCTTTATGCTCCTCTTGCAGAAGGATTAAAATATTATGTAAAACTTGCTGAAAATGCTTATAATTTAGCAACAGCAGAGCAAATTGCCGCTTGGAATACTGAGGCACAAGTTGATCTCTATGTTAAGCTTGCTAAAATTACCGCATCAGAAGCTGGCTCTTATATTATTAAGGCTTAGGGGCAAAAATTTGATAATGAGGGTCGTAAAATTGGTGCAGGCGCTGCTGCTTCCTCAGCTCCAGTTGTCGTTCCTACTGTAAAGGCTCCATCTGCTATTAATATTGAAAAATCCGATGCTCCAATAGTTGATGATGAGAATTATAGCTTTGATGAAGAAGCTAGCGCGAATGTTGTTTTCTTAGGTGAAGAAGGCGCAGAATTAACAGCTAGTGCCATTATTGATGACTTTGGCGCACTTCAGTTTGTATGGCAAAAGAAGGTTGGAGAAGAAACTTCTTTCTCTAATGTTGAAGCAGAAAATCCTGCATATTCTCTTGCTAATGAAGATATCCTTGCAGTTGAAGAAGCTGGCGAATATAAGGTTCTTGTAAAGAACTTTAAGAATGGCGCATATGCTCCTGAAGTTGCTTCTGATGTTATTATTGCCTCTCCTCTTGCTGGTAAGATTACTGGCGCAAAGGCTCAGTATCATCTTGGCGCGAATGAATTCATAGATGTTGACGGGACTGTTCGTTATAATAGCGCAGGTTCTATGGCTTAGAAGACTGTTACTCTTGGAATTAAAGATGTAGTAATTGATGGCTAGCGCGGAGATTTAAGTTATGAATGGTACAAAGAAGATGGCATTGGCGATGAAGCCGTTTTGACTTTAGTTTCTAATGCTGAAGAATTCTTAGTCACTTCTGGTGATGGCAATTATATTCCTGTTGTAAAGAATAATTACAATGGAAGTATTTATACTTATAGATTAAATAGCGTATCTGTTGACGATATTGCATAATCTTTGAGGAAGGAGCGATAATCAATGATAACTAATGCTCAAGATTATGAAGCAGCTTTATGGGAGTTATAGAGCACCGCTCCAACCCGCAGAGCAATACTTCTTCCAAAAGATGAGAAGATTTATGATATAGATTTAAATACAAGAAAAATTTCTGTTCCTAAATTTTTAAGTGTTGCAAAAGACCATGAAGCAGAAACCATTTATTTTAAATTTGATAGATATTATGATTATATTGATTTAACAACTAAAGCTTGTGTGATCCAATATACAAATGCCAATGGTGAAAGTTTTATCTATCCAGTTCCTTATTATGATACATAGACTTTCGCAGATAGCGGTAAAGTAATTATTCCTTGGTGCATTCAAGGTAAAGCAACTGAAAAAGCTGGTACTGTTAAATTTGCGGTTAAATGGTATGCTACAAACCATGATAAAAAAATAATTTATACACTTAATACATTAAAAGCAGAAGCAGAAGTTTTAGCAGGTCAAAACCCAAGTGAGATGGAATGGAGTTCTGACCAAATAGATTTAAATTCTGAATTAGCGCAATTAATTCAAGATCTTGAAGAAGCTTATAACAACAATACATTTACGCTCTATTGGCGGGATGTCTGATAGGGGAGAGATTAATCTCCCCTATTTATTTTTAGAGAGAAAGGAGCGTAAATAAAAAATGCCAGAGACAAGTAAACATGCAAATGATGTTACTTTTACTGAAGAAAGTTTAGTAAGTTTTATAAAAAAGATACATAATAATATTGGTGATAATTATCATTTTGTTTCAACTTCTGATATGGCTGAAGCACGATCAAAAAATACTAATTATGTATTTACTGACTATGAAAAAGAAATAGAAGATGCTTTTCCTTCTAGCAATACAGATATTGGATGGAATAAAGGAAATATAGCAAAAATTTGTATTATAAATAATGAATTTCCTAAAAAAGATCCATTAAATTCAGATGCAAATCGTAATAGCGGAAGATATACCTGGGTACGTGGTGGTAGTCTTTTAAAATTTGAAACAGAAATTACTGGTAAAACAAAAGATAATAGACCTAATGGCACTATTTGGATTGATGAAAATAATGGCACTACATTACATGCTGTTAAGGTAAAAGGTTTTGATGATTCTGGTAATTTTGATAATAGTAATGCTAACCCAGCAAAAGGAACAAATGGGACAGCCTCTATTGCATCTGATATTTTATATGCTTATAAACAACTTGGGACAACTGATAAGCCTGTTCCTCAAGCGTATATTACAAATTTAGGTTCTTCTAATAAACCAGTAGATAAAGCTTATATTAAAGATTTGTATATAACAGGTAATGGAGAAATTCATGGAACACCAAAGTTTTCTGGTGCACTTACTATAACAGATACCACAGAGGCAAAACGTTTTAAAACAGCTGGGACAGCCAGTCCATATTATGAAACAGACGTAACAGCTTCTTAGGTAGGAACTATTGCAGGTAGTATTGTAACATATGGCGGAATAGCTGCAAAAATGAATATTATGGGATATAAAGTTCTTGGAGCAGTATTTAACGATTATGCTGAATATAGATAGGCAAATAAAGCACATCCAGGAAGATGCGTTGTAGAAGTTGGAGATGGTAATATGGTATTATCTGCAGAACGTCTTCAACCAGGAGCAAATATAGTATCAGATACTTTTGGATTTGCAATAGGTGAAACTCCATTGGCATAGGTCCCTATCGCAGTATGTGGTCGAGTGCTTGCTTATCCATTTGAAGATAAAGAAATATACGAGCCAGGCGATGCCGTATGTTCAGGCCCTAATGGCACTATCTCAAAGATGTCAAGAGAAGAAATAAGAGAATGGCCTGATAAAATAGTAGGATATGTAAGTGAAATTCCTACTTATGAATATTGGGGTAGTGATAAGGTTGAAGTTAATGGTAGAATATGGATAAAAATAAAGTAATCTCTGACGAGATTACTTTATTTTTTTTTATAATAAAAAGAAACTGCGGTTTGACAATTTTTCAATGGTTTTTTACTAAGAAAAATTGTCAAACCGCAGTTTTTGCATTTAAAAATTCCCAAAGCATTTTTTATTTCGGACTACGACACTTACAACCGATGAGAGCGCAGTCAGCTCATGCGCAGATTTTAGAAATCCCATTTCTTCCGATTAACAATTTCAAAATCTTCTAAGAGTATCTATGGAGTAATATTTCCATTATAATGATTGATCGCGCATTTGCCTATCGCAGTTATTTCTATTGTTCCATCTTCTGGACTTAGCAATAACTTTTCTTCTTCTTTTACGTTAAACTTTAAAATACTAATCTTTCTATTATGGAATGTAATTTTTAAAGTATTTTTATTTGATCCAATAAATTGAATGCTATCTTTAGTTAATTCAATATTTTTTATAGCAATCAAAGGTTCATCTAATTGCTAACCCCACAGATCTGCATTGGACCCCAGAGAGAAAATTTCTTGATCTGTAAGCTAATCCATAGTTACCTCTAAATCGACAAGATAACACGGGCTGAAATCAAAGTCTTCTAATTCTTTATTTGTTTCTTTTACAAACTCTTCATAATTATTTGCTGGAATTGCAGTCCCGAAAGCCGATGCATGACCTTGGCTATAGCTTACTAAGTTAGTATCAAGGCAAAACTCTCTAAAATTATCCAATTTAGAATTGCTATAATTTCTCCCTGATCCAGCATATAAAGTATTGCCTTCTTCATCCTTTGTAATTCTTAATATCAAAGTAGGTCGCGCGTACTTATTAGCAATTTGATTAGCAATAAGTCCTGCAAGATTTTTATCAACTGTATCTTCAGGTACTCGCGCAATTAATATTTTATTATCTAAAAGATTATCTTCTGCAATTAATTCTTCTACATAATTTAAACTATTATCTTGCGCTTTCTTTTGGCGACTTTTTACATTTACACAAGTTCTTCCTGCTTGTTCGTGTCTTGTTTCAACCTATCCTTTACAACCTCGTTTTGTTGAAGGAATTAATAAATCACTCTTCCATTCCAACATTGCTTCAAGGACAAGTAATTTTTCTTCCATAGTTCCAGATCTTGTCATTGCATTAATATATGGCACTATATAAAATGCTATTCCTATTGGTGTTATTCCACCTTCAAATTGAAACTTTTGACGATTCATCATTTCTAAGAAAAATGGATTCCTAATTCTTTGCAAACCATCTTTAATAATCTGATGCGTTTCACAATTTCGTAAATCCATCATATCACCTATAAGACTTAATGCTGCGAGATCTTCATACTCAATAGCATAATTTGTTTTCATAAGGCTATCTATATAATTACAAAACTGCCAAACGACTGCGCCACCACATAATGTCTTGTTTGGATAGTTTTCTGAAAGCTAATTATTTATTACAATGGCATCCTATGAATATCCTCCATCTGCCATATGGTGATCAAGAATCAAACAATCTACACCATGTTCTTTTAAAAGTTTATGGCATTCATAATCATTACTTGCCGCATCTGGGACTATAATAAAGTGATATCCTTTAAGAAGCCAATTACTTTCTTGTAACGCATCTTCCAATCCGTGTTGCTTACCAGAATGAATAAAATAATCTACTTGATTCTATACCCACCCAGGAAATAACCTATTGAGATAATTCAAAAGAATAGCAGTAGAGCACATCCCATCGCAGTCCGGATCTTGTATTACTAGCGTCTTAGAATTGTTCTGGATATGCTTTGCAAGCATTTTAGCTCCTTCTTGCATATTATCCAATAGCAAAGGGTCATTTATATCATGCTCATCAACTGTTAAATAATGATTTATCTCCTATAAATCTTTAAATCCTCTGTTTAAAAGAATCTATTCAAGTAATGTCGTGTTGGCTTGCCGTTCCGCTCTTAACTTATATTCCATCAATATACCTCCCCATAATATGTAACTCCTCTATATGGTTTAGGCAATAAAGATGGTAATATAACATTTTTTATTATATCACTGCTAATATTTTTATGAATATATGCTACATTACATCTATGGCCGCGCGCATTTTCACTTGCTCTTATAAGATACCATATATCATTATTTACAAATCTTATATAACAAGTATTTTTCTATTTAACTTCTTTTACAGGATATATCCCTTCATCAATATATCCTTGTCTTATCTATAAAAACTATGTCTTTCCATCAATGCTATCTATTCTTTCTGTCCATACTATTCCTATCATAATCTTACCCTATTTTTAAATAACTCAAGGAAAATATCAGCTGTTAAATCAACTGGAGAATCCTTATATCCTGTTATCATATCTCTATCGTATATGATGCTTACGTCTATATTATTTTTATATCTGTCATGTAACTTTTCCAAATTCTTTATCCAATGCTTATATTCATCATCATTTTTTTCTTGCCACTGTCTATCAAATGCTATAACCATTTCTTTTGCACCTTGATCTAACAAAGCTTGAACCTGATAGGCTGAAATATTACTACCGCAACATGCTACAGATATATCATTATCTATACCAAAAAAAGATTGATAATGCAATGTTGACTTTTCGCTTTCAAATACTATTGCAATACCAACCTTTCTAATATTATCTTTACTATTATTTAAATTATATAAATTCATTCCAAGAGGATGATTATATTGCTTGCGGCCTATCACCATTGGTCTATACTTTCCATATCTTTCCGCATCTTCTTTTACAAGAGTGCGGCCGCGCAATCCTATAAAATTATTATTTACATCAAAATGCGGAATTGTAATCTGTGCGGTTGGAGGAAAATATCCTATCAAAGCATTATGCATTGCTTCTCTTGATATGCCTTCATCTTCCCAAGGCTTAATCCTTACTCGATAATTTAATCTTGTAAGAATTGTCATATCATATGGCTTTAAAGTAATATGGTAATCTTTTACTTCAAAGTCTTGTAACCTATCATATGAATCAAATGTTTTCCAATCTATTAAAGTATCTTCTTCATTTAACTCACTATATCCAGCTAATCCAAACTTAATTGCAATATATCGAACAGCCGCATTTAAATCATATTCTTTATTCCATTGAATTCGCGCTACTTTGATAAGCAATTGAAATGGGTCAAATGAGGGCTCGGCGCAGCCAGTGTAACAGTGAAAAAGTCCTGTATTCTTATAGTAATATAGTTTTCTGCTTCCTTCTCCTGGAGGGTTATGGCATATGGTATCTGATACTATACCAAAATCTGTATAAGTAGGATTTCCTTGCCATTCTTCAAGAAGTTGAAAAACTAAGTCAATGCTTAGTTTTTCTCTTACTTCTTTTTTATCATATGTTATCATGTCGTTGTGACTTTAACGCAATTTCCTTTTATACCAAAAGTTTCATTAACTACTTTCTTTAAGAATTCCTGCGGATGCATATTCTTTTCAGCCCCGCTACGTTCATTAAGAATCTGCTTTGCCATTTCTTTTGGCATTACATATTCAATTGGTTCATAATAAGGTTTACTCCACACTAAATTACTTGTTGATGACATATAACATTCTCCTTAATTGCTTATGTACTTTTGTTGTGTCAATTATAAAATTTATTTTTATTTTCTTCATTTTAAAAATTATCTACTGTTTCTATTTTTAAATTATTAATTTGTATTAACTCATAATTCCATGTTGTTGCAAACATAGGTTTTATTCTACATACTCCAAGATCCGCATCACACCATAGATATATTCCTTTATATCTTCCTCGTCTATTTTTATAAATAGAAATTTTTAATACTGGTGATTTAAATCCTGTATTTGTTAAAATATGTTCTAGATTCTCAGTATCTTCTTTTGTAACATTTAAGATAATACTTCCATAGTCTACCTTATCAGCAATAGCTTTAGCACCTCTTAGCAAGTTCTGGTCAGGGGTGTCACTATCTACATAGCTCCCATTTAGCTGAGTAGCTGTCATAATAAAGATTCCGTATTTATTACAAATATCTTTTAGTCTTATAGATAACATAAAGAGAACATTATCTTCTCTTAGTTTCACACCGCCTGCGCGCTTTGTTATCTCTTCTAAGATTTTAAGACTAGTGTGCAAGTAATCAAAGAATACATATTTTACATCATGATCTCTTATATTCTTCTTAATTTTATTTTCAACATCCTGCAAAGAAAAGTCTGGCAATACTTCTACATATATCGGGGAATCTTTTAAAAGCTTTGCTGCTTCAATAACTCTATCTTTTTCATCGCCTTCATATCGTCCATTCAAAATATGTTCTTCATTCACACATGATATAAAAGCTAACATCATTGTTTGAACTTCTGACAATTCTTGCTCAGTTGTTATAAACAAAGTCGATTCTGAAGTTCCATTTCTTATCCAACCAAAAGTATCATCATATAAACGATTGCACCCTATATTACAAGCATCTGCAATCATACTACGAGATTTACCGATACCAGTCGCCGCGCTCCTTAAATAAAGTTTTTTAAGACGCGCTCCTCTTGTGACTGTATTTATTAACGGTCCATATAATGGTACACCAACCTCTGGAGATTGCTGTAATTCTTCAATAAGACTTTCTATGCCATCTCCAGCTTGATAAGCTTGCCCCCATGATCCATCTACATATGTAGCTTTAATATCATCAATTTTATCTTGAATAATTTGCGCTAATCCTTCTAATGAAGTATTATCAACAAAATCTTCTTGCTGTTGGCGTTTCTTAATATCAATGATATTATCAGGGTCATAAATATCAGATACATCAATTCCATGAATATCCATTGCGCGCAACAATGTCATTTTCTTCATTCGATTATAATAATAATCAAATGATGCGCTTTCCGCATTTTCAGTTGCTTTACTGATCCATTCTTCGCCTTTTTGTTTTATGAAGATTGCTTCACTCTTAGGTCGAGTGCTTAAGTAATCAGTTATACTATTTAAAGTAATTTTTTCTGCGCCTAATTCATGTAATTTATAAATTGTACCAAATACTATTTTATGAAAGTCATCAACAAAATCATCTTCTGTTATAGTATATTTATCACTATAATCCAATAGCTGAGGAGTTTTATAAACACATCCTATTACTTGAACAATTGCAGGAACATCAATATATTTGCTCTTAGCCACTTACATCATCCTTATCTAAAAAGTCAAACATTTTCTGTTTCTCTATTTTTCTTTGTGGAGGTTTAATTACGACCTCTATATCCTTTGGGATATATTCTTTAAAATCTGTTATTTGATAATTTTGTTGATTTGCTAACCATAAAGCATAATAATAATCATATGCATTTTTATACACATATGGAATAATACCTACCCCACGATTTAGATCAATTACGTTACCTTTTACTTTATACCAATATTTCAAAGCTTTTAACATACCAGACATTGTAAAATTATATTCTTTTTCATATTGGCTTAATTGCTTCATATAACGAGGGAGAATATAATCATCTTTTAATTTAAATAAATTAATTAAAAAGACTGTCATTTCTTCTTCATCATTTTGCGGATGCGTTTCCGCGCAAGCTTTATGGACATATCTGCCTTTTAACTAAGGCATTTCCATCACGTCTGGTTGATTAGGAAAAATAGCTTTATGACACCAAAAACAAGTTGTAGAAGTAGTTGGATCCCAAATGGTATATTGACCTTTTTCTATTTGTTTATTTACAGCATCAATATAGCAATTTCCATGCCCATATCTAAAAGACTTTTCTCCGTATGGAACTTGGATATAAGGTTCTTTTGTTCTATCAAATTGTTTACCACAATATTTACATTTTACTGTTGCCATTGGATATTTTTCCTTTTTTTATTTTTATTATACCATAAAAAATTAAAAAAATCAACCCCTGTCTGTGCAGGGGTCTATATTATCTTACTTCTTATTTACAAGGTCTTCTTCAATTTCTGTTACAACAAGATATACAAGTTCTGCCTGATCTCTTGTTACACCAGACATCTTACGGCCTTTGCCAAGATATTTTTCAACAATCTGAGTAATACGAGGAGCATAATAATCTTGATCTTTGCTCATAAGTGTTCCTACATATTCCTCAAATTTCTTCATATAAGCATCAAAGTCATAATCTTTTACAATAGGAGCAGTTTCTCTATCATTCGTTACAAAAGCATTATTATGTTCTTTTGCTTCTTTATCAATAGCTTCTGTAATTGCCATTGTTAATGCTTCATAATTAAGAGGTACTTCTGCCGCAATATATTTAAATCTACTACCACAAGATACACCTGAACCAGCAGGAGATCTAAGAGTAAGAACACGTTTTTCTTCTCCAGAAGAATCAACATAAGATCTTGCATAAGCATAAATATCGGCCATGTTTTCAATAATCTGAAGGGCAGAAGACTGAGTAGTAGGTTTAATATAACCAAATTCACGGCCATTCTGATCTTTATCTACACCAGACTTAGAATGGCTAATAAAGACAACTGCATAACCCATCATAGTCAAACCACGGAAAACATCTTCAAATTCCTTTTTATAACGAGGCCAACTATTTACACCCCAGCCGCCTTCGCCCATCTGATCAATGCCAAGCTGACTGCAAATATATTTCTGACAAAGATCGCAAGCTACATCGACGGTATCAATAATAATTGTCTTATAAACTTCCTGTACTTCTGGTTTCTTTAGTTCTCTAAAGATCTGTTTCATCTCACCCCAAGTGGTTACATCCTGTGCAATTACTCCAGGGATTGTATTATATCCTTTTTCAAAAGCAAGAAGAAGTGCGCCAGGCATCTAGGTTGCCAAGGTTGTTTTACCAATCTTGGCAGGCCCATAAATAAAAGTAATATATCCTGAAAGGTCTCTTGAAACTTTATGAGGTTTAATATCAAGAAGATTAATAGCCATTTATATGCCCTCCTTAGAAATTAAATCCACTTGCTCCGCCTGTTGTTGCAGCTGGAGCCTAAGTCTGCGCACGAGATGCATTATATTCATCTTGACGCTGTTTAATTTCTGCCTTTGATACCTCACGAGCCTGAAGCATTTCTTTATACTCATTTGCTGTAATTGTTTCTTCAGTATCCCATTCATACGGATCACGCATACCAGTAACAACAAGTTCACGCTGAGTTGAAGTTACTTCCTGTGCAAAACTTTCACCCCAACCGCCAGAACTTTCCTGAGTCTGAACAGTTGTTACCACTTTACTAACCTGGTGTCCATTAATTCTAATAAACACAGGAGACTTCTCACTTGCTTCAAGAGCTTCAAAACGATCCATCCCTTCTGGACTATACAAAACGAAATCTACAGGAAGGAGCGCATTTTTAAAGTCAAAAACATAACCAGAGACGATCATGCGTTCTTCACGATTTCTCTCTTCATCTGCTTCAACTCTACGAGTCTTTGTAATAATTGTATCTACTTCAAAAGTATCACGTAGTCCTTCACTTGCCGCAATTGTCTGTACGATATGGACAAATCCACCTTCATTACGCTTTACGCTAACAAGTTCTTCAGTACCATTTCTATTAGAATAAAATTCATTTACGCCAATCTGTGAATCAATTCTAATTTTTGCTGCACGGTCTGCACCATGCTCCATAACATTACATGTTACACCATTGATAATATTCTGAAGCGCATTAAATGTTGCATTAGGACTACCTGATCTTGTATATGTTGGAGTTACATAAGAAAAATGAACTGTAACAATATTTGTCATTGCATCATCTGTTGCAATATCAATAGTTCCATTAATAAACTATGTGCCAGGATTCTTGCTCTTTTCACCACTTACTTTAAGCTAAAGAGCATGCTGGTAAAGAACACCTTCAATATGTGTATTATTTTTTACTTTTAACATGTTAAATTATTCTCCTTTAAAATTCTTTCCTTTTTCTGTCAATGAATAAATAGTTGGTTCTTTTCCCAATTTTTCACAAAAACCATCTGTTACTAATTTGCGCAAAGATCCTGACACTCCTCTAGATGAGACACCAAGCTGGTCCGCAATATCTTTCGCTTTCCAACATTTTACATCTTCATTCTCTTGGAGAAATTCCAAAATTTTCTTTCCATTTTCAGTAATAAGAGGTTTTTCTTCTTTTACTTCTTTAAGAATATTGAGATAAGCAATTATATTATCTGTCATTAATTCTTTTGCTCTATCTGGATTTTCTTTAATCAAAGTTTCTACAAAATTTAAAAATTCGTCTTTCAATTTAAAGTCTCACTTTCTCAATTTTCTTTTTCTATATATATTATAACATATTTTTTTTTAAAAATCAAGTGAGATCGGTAATAACTAAAGTTATTACAAAAGTTTAATAAAATTCTGTAATAATATATAACGTTGCTTTATCGGTTTAAAATAACATTCTTGAATAGCATATTCTAAATTAGTACTATTTTTAATAAAATCTAAAGTTACTGATAAATTTAAATTATTTAAAATATTAAAAATCTCTTCATCAGAATATTGATCACATTCTTTAAAACTAACAACTGTATATAATAATTTAAAATATTTTGAAAATCATAATCTTTTATATGATTTATTTTATCAATATTTATTTTTTCTTGTAATATTAAATCACATAAAACAGAGTAAACAGATCCAGTAAGTATAATAGTAGATTGATCCTAAAAATATAAAGCTTTTAATTGTTCATTAGTTAATTTATTATAATTTATAAAAAATTTTTTATATTTTTCTATAAACTATTTTGGAGAAATATTATTATAAACTATATCAGTCATAATATTATTGTTTTGATTAATCAAATCGATAAAAATATTTTTTATTTCTTTAGTCTAATCATTAATATATTCATTTACTCCATAATTCATTTGAGATTTATTGCTTAAAAGATGAATAGCATATAATTCTGAAGTTAAACTAACACTTCGATAATATATATTAAAATCATTTTCTTTAGCTATTTTTTTATTATATTCTAAAATTTCAAAATTATTTTTATTCTAATCTATAAAGATTGAATTATTTTCATTTGAAATATGAATTAAATTATTTTTTTGTAATATAGATGTAGGTAAGCTTCCTACCATACCAATATTACCTTTATCTTTTAAACGAAAATCAACAAAACTATTAGGCATAGGCATAAAGACAGAAGAAAATCTATTTTCTCCTAATATTGATATTCCCTAATATAATTCTGTTAAGCATCTTTCTAATGCAATATCAAATACAGGGAAACTGCCAAAAATACAATTTATACTATTAGTTAATAAGTCTGTACAAACACAACCTATAACAGGAAGATTAAAATTATAAGAAAAATCAATAAAGAATATTTTAAAATTTTCATTTTCTATATTTTGAACAATATCTTTTAAAAATTGATTTTTTATATCGTCTTTATAAAAAATATAATATTTATCAATTTTGTTTAAATAAAATTGCCATGTAACATATCGCTCATATAATTCAGATATGCCTTGATTTAAAGCTTCTTCTAAACTATTTCCAGCGGCCATACCATTACTTGTAATAATTCTCTATATACTAGTAGGATCAATTAAAATTTTATCATTAATATTATTTAAATTCTAATATTCAAAATTATAATATTTATTTTTTTCTATGTGTAAATTAATATAATCTTTTATATAATCAAAATTAGCTATTTTTTCAAAAGAATTACTATATGGAATATTTTTTATTTTAGTATATTCATCTAAAAATATCTAACTTGAACTTTTTAAAAAATAATAATTACAAAAACGCTCATAAAGTTCTGCGTGCCCAGAAGCTCGCGCGAATATTTTAGTGACCCCTTTTCCGTTAGAGGTCTAAATTAATAAATCGTTATAATATAAAAAATAACTAAAACTAAAACAATTTTCTATATTATTTTCATTATATATTTCTTTTAATATAAGATTTTTTGATTTAAAAAAATCCTATACTATTTTAATTGTTTCTTCTGGAGATCTAGTTTTAAATTTATCATTATACATTTATTTTTCCACCATTTTTAATTCTATTATACTAATCAATCGCAACTGTAATAATATAAAGTTGATATTCTGGTTTAACTAAATATTTAATTATACAGCCAAAATGTGTTTCATAAGTGAAAGTTCTTCCTTCAATTTTATAACTATAAAAATTCATTTTAGAATATTTATTATATATATCATCTACTGTTAATTCATTTCTTTTATATTTATCCAAAGGATATAAATTACTAGTAGTAATATTACAAAAATCTAAATGATAAGGTTTCCCATAAGTTAAAGAGTATAAACTATTTAACTTATAATGTTTTTTTCTATTTGCGCAACCTGCGCCGCAAATTGGATTAATTAAAAATTCTATTTTTTCTTTTTGTTCTTCAGATAAACTCTCTAAAAATTTTAAATTATGATTTAAATTATAATCTAAACATACTTTATAATATTTATTATTTAATTCCTATGAAGCAAGATTTATATCAGTTAAACATTTTGTTGTTGAAGAAATAAACTTATATTTTGGATATTTATCTCTTAAATAATCTTCCAAGATAGGAGAATTTATTACTATTTCATTTAATTCATTTTCACAAATTTCTGTAACCATATTAGAAAAGCGATCTAATAAAGCATCTTTATCAATTTGACTATTAGTATAAATAAAACGAATTGGAATATTATATTTATCATTATAATACTCTTTTATTTCTTTTATCTCTTCATATGTTGCATGAATATATTTAGGGAAAATTCTTCCTCCATCCCAAACACAAAACTAAAAATTTCCGAAAAAAGCATCTATTTTAATATTATTGTAAAATGCTTCTGGATACTATTTCATTAGATTTAATAAGATAGTATTACAAATAAAATTTTCATACATTCCAGGAATAGCAAAGCCTATTTTTTGTTCCATAATCTTTATTCCTCATTTAACAATTTTAATTGATATTCTTCTTTTATTAAATTATAAATTAAATAATTTTTAAAATTTTTATTTTTACTTATAGGAGGAGTATCAACTTTAAAATGGGTAAATCCTAATTCTCGATAAAAATTAATCTCATTAATTAATTCATTTTGATTATCATAAGAATTTAATTTATTACAATTATAAAATAATGTTTCATTAGAATATTTTATAATATTACCCTATTCTTTTAATTCACACTCTAAAGTATCATTACATAAACATTTATTTCCAATAGTAATTTCAATTTTATTTTTCTATTTAATTTTATTTAAAAAATCTAAATTTTTTTTCTAATTATTAGGTATCTCAATTAAATAAAATATATCTTGTTCTAAAATAGTATTTATAATTTCAGGAGTTAAAGGATTTATTAAATTACTATTTTTTGAAAAAATAAATTCAAAATTAGGATATTCTTTTTGAAGATAATTTAACATTCTAAAATCACTAATTTCTAAAAAATTTCCAGCATTATGAGCATAATTTAATATTATATTTTGATATATATTTTTTAAATCAAAATCTTCTATTAAGATATTAGAACAATCTAATCTAAAAGGAATACAATTCATTTTATTATTTAAAAAATAATAAATATCATTATTTAATAATAATAATTCTGATGAAAAATTTATATTAGAACCACCATTAAAAATAGCAAAAGGAAAACTACCAAAAGCAGAACTTATTTTAATTGAAGTATCTAATTTATTATTATCAATATAATTATTTAAAGTTAAATAAAAATCTAAATTCTAATAAAATAAAGGTAAAGAAAGATAAATCATATTACTCCTTAAAAATATCTTTTAAATTATTATTTATATAACCTTCATAAATTTCATCAACTTCAGTTAACTCTCTTGGGGTATTAAAATAAACTTTAGTTTTTTCATTAATAAAACTTAAAGCAGTTAATAAAACAGGAGAAATTTCTTGATAATTTTCAATAGTATTTTGCTTATATACTATATAACATAACATTTTTAAATCATTAACACTTATTGTATTATAATCTTTTAACTGTCCCATTGTATTCTATAAAAATATTAAAACATTATTAAAATTATTCACTATATCTAAATTCATATTCTGGATATCCTTCTATTTTTAATAATTTAATTAATTCATATTTATAATTTTTTTCAATCGTTTCTAATTTTTGAGAAAAATAATAATCAAAAACTCCAAGGTGATGGTATTCTTGTAATAGAGTTTTTAAAATAGTTTTTTTAATTTCACATATATTTGCGATAGGTAGAAATGGTTCAGTACTATTTTCAAACTAACAGGCTCTACAGATTCTATCACAAAAATATTTATGTTTACAAGTATTGCAATCTAGTATAAAATTAATATTAGAATATTTCTATATTAAAAATCCATTAATACCATCATTAGCTTCTACTTTATTATTTTCTAATAATTTTCCACCATTATAACTACTATAATGTAAACCGCAACATGCTGGGAAAGATAAAGTATTAATATCAATAGTTAAAATCTATCCTAGTTTGCAAGACATCATATTGTCTTTTATTTTATCATAGTAATAAAGTCTTAAAATATGATCTTGTTCTGGTAAATCTAAAATATTATTATTTTTTTTAAATTCTTTTGAAAATAATAAAAACTAAGTAAATCTTTCAATACTATAATCAAATCTAGCGTAAAAATCATGAATTTTAAATTTAATTAATTTTTTTAACTATTTAAAATTTTCTTCATTATACTAAACTTTATCATCTATTATAAAATTTGGAAGTTTTATAATAGAATATCTATAAAATAATTCTTTCCAATATTTATAATATTCAATACAGTTTTCTAAATTATTATTTATAATTAAATCTACGTTTACATAATAATTTGAAATAAAATAAAAAATATTATTTAAATCTTCTGAAACATTATCAAAATTAATCTAATAATTAAATATTAATCTTACTTTCAAATTTAAAAATAACTAAATATAATTTTCAATAATATTTAAATCTGTAGTATTATTACAAAAAGATAAATCATTATTAATCATGATAATTCCAGGTCTTTTTATTTTATTAAAATATTCGTAAAATAACTATAAGACTTTTATTAATTGATCTTGAGGATTAGGGTTAATCATCCAATGATTAGTTAAAATATTTTTTTCTATTAAATAATTAAATAAAAACTAAATATTTTCAATTTGTTTTTTATTATCAATATTAATTTTTTCTGTTTCAATATGATGACATTTAAAAGGAGAAAATACTAATTCAATAAATTTTTCTTTATCTTTAAAATAATTATTTATATAATTTTGCATTAATTCATGATCTTGATAGTTTAACTCCATGGACCAAAATACCCCCATTGTTTAGCATAGTCTTCTATAATATCTAACATACCATTACAGAAAAATCTCATAGTACTAATTGAAGCCCCATAAATGCTTCCAGAATCAATAATATTATTATAAAAACACTAAGAAAACTATGATACATAAATACTATGTCTTAATAACTTTTCTTTATCTGTTTTATAACTCTCGTCTATTTGCCCATTTTGTGCTAAGATATACATTAAATTTATAATATTAGATAATAAACATAAATGGCCATGATGTTTTTTAGTATCAAATATATCTATAAAATTCTAAACATCTTTAGCCTGTGCTGTTAATAGATTTGGCTAAAATCCAGGATGGTCTGCATCGAATCTTGCTAAATCATATTGCGCGCCTATCTTATCTTCAAAATCTTCTTTATTTAAATTATAAAAAGTATTTTGACAATATAAATCTGTCCCATCATATCGCATCTTTAATTGCCAAGAGCCTGCGCCACAACCAAATCTATCATTAATTAAATAATCATCTTCACTATAGACAACTTTATCAAATTCATAATTAAATGTATCAGATAAATCTTCTAATCTAAATTTCATTTTATGAGTTGTGGAAAAATTATTTAATTCTGCATCTGTTTTATATGATATTAAAGTAGGATCTGTAGATTGTTCTATTAAAACAGATCTTGCAGCATGCGCAAAAGGAGATAAAATTCCTAAAAAAGAATGCTAAAAAGCTTTTGTTGATGATAAACAAGCTTTTGTATATTTAGCAACTAACTAACCATCTTCTTTTGTTGCATATTGAGGAGTCTAAAAATGATCAAAAACAGTTGGTCCTATATCGACTCTAGGATTTTTATTTAATTCATAAAATTCTTTCACCATTAAGTCCATATCGTACCAATAGTCATCAACATTAGTTTCTAAACTTTTTCGCATAATATCTAATGTCATAACTCCATGAAAACAAAAACGTATTAAAACTTTTTTGTCAATTTCTATTTCATTTAAATCAGAAATTATTTTTTTAATATTATTTATAATTTTCTAAGGATCAACCCCTCGTTTTTCTAAGGTTGATTCTCTTCCATCATATGATAATTGAATCTATAAAATAAAAGGTCTTTTTTCCTAATTAGAAAAATAATTATTAACAATTTTTATAAAATTAACTATTCTTTCTGGAAAAGCTACTATATTAGTTGAAAAGAACATATGATTACAATTAAATAACCAATCCATAATTCTATTAAACTAAGTACCAAATTCATTTAATGTTAAAGTAGTTTCTTGTCCCCATAAATCAATAGTTAAAATTTGAGATACATCAATATTATATTTATTTGCTATCTACATATATCTTGTAACGTATGAACCATCTAATAAAGCTTGTTTTACTTTTTTAGCTTCTTCAAAATGATTTTTAGTTGAATTTTTAGATATTTCACAGTATTTACAATTTAAATTACAAGATTCTGAAGTAATAAAAACAATTTTTTTTACTTGTTCAAACATTAATTTTTTTTTCTCCTTGTTAACATTTACTACCACCAGAAAATGAAAAATTCCAAAACATAGGACACCCATCGCAAGAAAAAGAAAAATCAAATGAACTACATTGAGAAAAATTAAAATGACATACTCCTTTTAAACCATCAACTTTACTTTTCATAGTAGAAATAATATCGGCTTTAATTAAAGCTCCTACTGTTGGATTCGCAACACCAGTAGATACTGTTAGATGTTTTTCACTATTTAATGCATTAATTGCATTATTTAAAGTTGTAATAGTAGAAGCTAATATAGTACTTCCCTATAAGGATGGTAAAGCAGTTTGTGTTAAAGAATGTTCACTCTATACAGTACGTAAACTACTGTAAACAGCTGAAATATCAGACCATAAAGCAGCATTGCCCGTTGATAAAGCCATTTTTTACTCCTCCTATTCATTTAATAAATTTGAATAAAATACTATTATCATTCTAAAATTATTATCATAATTAATATTACTATCAAGAATGATATTATCAATTTCAATTAAATTATTCAATTGTAAACTTGTATGCTCAAATAATAAATTTAAATTTGAAGAATCAAATACTATCTAATTATTTTCATATAATTGAATATTTTGAATTAATTCTTTATTATAATTATATTGTTTAAATTGTTCATTAAAATTTATAATATCAGGATAATCTATTAATGTTTTTTTTCCATTATTAGTTATCTATAAAATTCCTTTATTTAATGAATTAACTATATTATTTAAATAAAATTCATATATCCAATCATCTTTAATAGGAAATTGAAAGAATAAAATATTATCTTGTAATTGTATTTTTAATTCAAGCATAATAATTCCTCATTCTTCTTCTAAAATTATATTTGAGCTAGATTCAAAATGAATAAAAAGTCTTAATCCTGTTTGTGGTCCTATCAACATATTATTATCAGTAACTAAAGTATTTGGAAAATATTGATATCTTAAAGCAATATCATTATAATTAACATTTAAACTTCCTGAATCAAATACAATAACATCATCTACTAATAATCGAACTGAACTAATTTCAGTTTTATCTGTATTCTTTAAAGTATAGAAAAAATTAATGATATCTGCGCTATTCATCATATTTCTATCTTTACTAAATAAAGATAAAGAATTTTTATTTTCATAAATTATATTATTATTAAAATTAACATCAAAACTCCAATCATCTGAATCAAGAGATAAAACAAGCGGAGTTTCTTCGGTATTAATTTTATTTAAAACTAAAACCATCATATTTATATACACTCCTCTAAAATTAATATAATTATATTAATTTTAAAAAAAATAACAGTTTTTTTATTTATAATTGACCTTTATTCCTAAGATATAGTATAACCTATAAAATTAGAACCAAAAACTGCTTTCATAAAATTTTCTAATTCATCAATTACATATTTTTCTTTATTATTTAATACAGTGCTAAATTCATCATATGATATAAAACTTATTCCTTTAACGCCATATTTATCTGCCTTATATTTCATTGCATATGGATTACTACATACAAAAGTTGCATTATTATCTTTTGCTAAAGACATTAATTCACTGGTTTTTCCAGTCCCTCTACCGTCAATAATCCTTGTCATATTTATCCTTTCTTTATTGAGTATCCAAATTCTTGCGCCTTATAAAAATCTGTATAAAATTTTTCTCGTTCTGTTAATTGCGCGGGTGCACATTCTTCTATTAATTCAAAAGTAAAATTCTCTATTCCAACTTCAAGCATTGCTGGATATAATTTATTCTAAGTCGGGGGATCTGCACCTATTCCTCTTTTAATATGCTGTTTCCATCTTTCAGCAACATCAATTGACTGCCCAACATATACCATATTATTTATAAGATTTGTAATCTTATAAATACCTGTTTTCTTTTTATTTCCTATAACTCTACCTATTAAATCTGTATATGGTTTCTCATAATAAACTTTCCATATAACTTTATTTAATGGTTCTTTTTTTCTTAGATAAGGTTCAATAGATCTTATCTTTTTTATTTCTTCTATATCTAAATCAGAAAGCTATAATCTATAAAAATCTTTCTGCTCTTTTTCTAATTCAATTCTTTTATTTGATTCTATTATAGAATCAACTTTTCTTTTTAATTCATTTAATTCATTTTCTTTTGTTAAAATTTTATTATCTAAATCTTCTGATTTAAAAATAAAATTATCCATTTCTTCATCTGCTAAGTCAGTATAATGAATTAATAATTCACTTTCTAGTTTTTTATATCGATCGCGCAGTTCTTTTTCTCGCTGTTCTATGTTTATAGTAGCTATATCATATACTTGATTTTCAATAACTTGCGCATTACCTTGTATATCTTCTATAGACTTCTTCTTCTCTTGGAGTTCTGCTTCTAAAGAAGAAACTTTAGAAGATAATTCATTTTCTCTATTTTTCCAATCAATAAATTTCTTATTTCTAGAAATTTCCCATTGATTAATTTCTTCTTTCTATCTTATGCGCTCCTGAGCAAACTATTCCTATATTTCATTATATTGTTTTTGAATTTCTTTATTCTTCTCTTGGATATCTTCATTGATTTTATCTATTTTCTTTTTTGGAATAATATATCCTATAAATAATGCAATAAGAATAGCGCATAATAGTATTGGAATACTAACCATAAAGTAAGAAAGCTAGATGAGAGGTTATCTCTCACCTAGCTGAGTTCTCTTAGTTAAGAGATCAATTATTCCTCTTCTGCGTCTGGATCGTAAGCCATACCAGCATCATTCAACTGGAGGAATTTCACAGATTTATGGGTTCCATCCTCAAGCTCAATCTCTGCAGGCACGCGAATACCAAGACCCTTACGCTGAATAGCACTTGTAAAAATACCATCTACCTGACGCTTGTCAAGTCCGAGAGCTTCTGCCACATCACCAGATGTTACATTCTGTCCATTGATTTCCTTAAGATAATTAAGAACTGCCTTACTATTTGCCTTCATAGCCATATCTATATTTCTCCTTAAATAATTATTATTTTTATTAACGTAAATATTATAACAAAATTTTTTTTTAAAGTCAATTTATTTTTTCAAAAGTTCTTGAATCATTTCATCTAAAAGATCAATATCCTCGAAACTATGAACTTCACTAGATAATTTCATAATTTCTGACTACGCCTATTTTTTTTCTTTTTCATCTGTGCTATTCTAAAGAATTAACTCATATTTTACGATCTTTTTAGCTAGATTCTTTAGCTCTTTTTTCTTCATTAAAAAATTTCCTTTTTTATTTACTAATATATATTATAACAAATTTTTTTTTATAAGTCAAATTATTTTTAGCAAATCATCTTCTGTGAGAATTGGAATATTTAACTCATGTGCTTTTTTATTTTTAGATGAACTGCTATTAATATCATTATTAATTAAATAATTTGTTTTCTTACTAACTGAATCAGTAACTTTTCCACCATGTTCTTCAATAAAAGATTTTAATTCACCACGATTTTTAAAATGGTTCAAACTTCCTGTTATGCAAATAATTTTTCCATTTATATTGCTTTCTACAGTTTGCTGGTTTTGTAAAGAATTTTTAAGATGAATAATTTCTTCCTTAACTAATTCATCTGCTTCTTCATAATCAAAATCCAATAGTGATGAACTCATCTCTGGACCAAAACCATCCCACATTAAAAAGTCTGTAGTATTGCGGAAGTCATCCCATGTAGCGCACTTTTTTGCAATCTCTTTCGCATATGTACTACCTATTAATGGAATACTTAAAGCAGAAATAAATTGCCATAGTTCACAATCTTTTGAATCTTCAATCGCTGTAAGAATATTCATAACAGATTTTGAACCAAATCCATCTTTCTTTGCCCATTCATTTTGATAACTATAAAGATGAAAAATATCTTTTAAAGAAGTAACCCATTCCCAATTAATGAGTTTTTGAAGAGTTGCTTTTGAAAGTCCTTTAATGTCTAAGCCTTTTTTACCAACAAAATGATCAAGATGATTAATAAATTTACCGTCGCAATCTGGATTAGAACAATAAAGAAAATCATCTTTAATAAAAGTATTTTCGCCGCAAATAGGGCACTTTTTAGGAATTAAAATAGGTATTTCAGGCCAAAATTTTTCTGCTTTTACAATTTGTGGAATAATTTGATTTTGTTTACAAACCCAAACAGTTTGTCCTACATATGGTGGATCATCAAGCAATTGTTTCATAATATTTAAATTATGTAAACTTGCCCGAGTAATAATACTTTCTCCATCATTTACTGGATCAAATACTGCAACTGGCGTAAGTACTCCTGTTTTTCCCATGCTCCATTCAATATTTCTTAGATGAGTTTCATACTCTTCATCATAAAATTTAAAAGCTATTCCGCCTTTAAAATGATGTTCTGTTGCGCCTAAAGAATTATAATATTTGCAATTATCATATTTAAATACAATACCATCAATAGGATATGCAAATTCTTTTGCTGTATCTTTTATAAGATAAATAGCATGATTAATTTTTTCTTTAGTAATATTATCTGTAAAAGCAGATAATACAATATAAGGAGTAAAGAGAAAACCTAAATCATTTAATTTAAATAACTTTTCACTTAAAGTTGAAAGATTATCAAATCCTTTAATACAATCCCAAGCGACAAAAGTTAAATTGCGGGCCGCACTCGCGCGCGCATCCAAAAGTCTAATAGAGCCGCTAGCAAAGTTGCGCGGATTCGCATATTCATCTTTAAATGGTTCAAAGTCTGCATATGTGCAAATTATTTCACCATCTACTATAAACTCTTCTTCTATTGGAATTTCAACAGGCACACCTTTTACAAAGATAATATTATGAGTTATATCTTCTCCTATTGTTCCATTTCCTCTAGTTTCAGCTGAAACTAATTTTCCATTTTGATACTTAATTGAACAAGTTAAGCCATCCATTTTAGCCATCGCTATGCAATCTATATTATTACAAAACTTAACTAACTCATCAATATCTTTTGTTTTATCTAATGATAGCATGGGATGGTTATGTGTTACTTTATTAAGTTTATTTACAACTTGGTAATCTATATGTGCAGTTGGAGAATTTGCTAATACAACTCCAAATTCTTTTTCAAGTTCTTGGAGCTGAAAGTACATATCATCCCATTCCTTATCTGTGATAGAAGGTTTCCCACTATCATAAAGTGTTGTATGATAATTTAATTTTGCAATTAAATCTCTCATAGTATCAAAATTATGAATCAGCTTTTCGCCCATCGAGAGGCCCTCCATAAAAATATTGGTCCATTTCTTTTTCGCATTCATCGCAATAAACGGGAACCTCTCCATTTATTGCATATTCATCTTTCTTCCCTCTACTAGGGAATGACTTGCCGCATTTAGCGCAAGTCAATATAGGAATATTATCTGGTGTTAAAATAATTTTATTTTCATCTTGTAATACCATAATTTTATACCTTACTTACACTTAGAATATTATTATTTTTTAACATAATATTTCCTATTGCTGTTCTACCACTTTCTGGAATTTCAGTAGCAGAAATGCAAATAGAATTTTTATTACCAACTAACAACACATTATCTTCATCAGAGATTAATTGTGCTGCATTAGCATAGCCTGCTTCATCAGTTGGTTTATAGAGACATACACCTTTACCACTTCTTTTTTGAATTGGAATATCTTCTTGAGAGACTTTCTTTCCATATCCTTTTGTCGAAAAAATTGCCAGATCATCAGAAGAATTTCGTAGAGGTAATGCAGCAATTACTTCATCATTTTCTCCTAATCCAATTCCTTTTACACCAGCAGTCAATCTACCAGTAGCACTAATTTCATTAGTATTGAATTTAATGGCATATCCATTTTTGCTTATAATAATTAAAGGTTCTTCTTTGACTAAAGTAACTGCGGCAATTGTGTCTCCTTCTTTAAGAGTAATCGCGCCAATCCCTTTTGCTTTCTTTGTTCCAACATATTCTGAAAGCGCCGTCTTTTTAACCAAACCTTTTTTTGTAACAAATAATACATATTGCGCATCAGTATCTCTATATATAGAATATATAGTCTGAACATTTTCATTAGCCTCCATTTCAATTAAGGCTCTTGCAGGAGTGCCCTTAGAGGTATTAGTTCCTTCTGGAATATTATTAACAACAAGACGATACATTTTTCCTTTATCAGTAAAAATCATTAAACTATCAACAGTATTTGTTCTAATAACCATTGAAGTAATATCATCTTGTGTTTTAACTCCTTTTCCACCCTTTCGTTGTGCTCTAAAAGATGTTGCAGGAATTCTCTTTAGCATTCCACTTTCGGTTATAACAACAACGCATTTTTCAGGTGGAACTAATTCAACTTCTTTTTCTTCTTTAGTTTTCTGTTCATTAATTTGAGCAAGTTCAGTGCGTCGCGCATCTCCATATTTTTTAACCAATTCTTCCAATCTTTTTCTTAATTCAGAAACAAGATCATTAAGAATAGCTTTTAAATCTTTTATTGTATTTAAAAGATTTGCTTTTTCATTTTCTATTTCAATACGCTCTAATCCTGCTAATTTACCAAGTCGCATATCAGTAATAGCTTTTGCCTGTTCTTCATTAAAGCTATATTTTTCTTGAAGAGCAATTCTTGCTTTTGCAGAACTTTCTGAAGATTTAATTAAAGCTACAATATCATCAATATTTGCCAAAGCTTTAAGAAGTCCTTCTACAATGTTTAATCTATCTTCAGCTTTTTTGATATCAAATTCTGTTTCTCTTCTAATACATTCTGTATTATGTTCAACATAGATTTTACAACAATCTTTAAGATTTAATTCAACTGGTGTTTTATCAATTAATGCAACTTGATTATAAGAAAAAGAAGATTGTAAATCTGTTTTTTGGAATAGTAAAGAAATCAACTTAATAATATTAGCATCTTTAGAACATTCTAATACCAGCCTAAAACCTTTTTTTCTATTACTTTCATTTCTAATATCAGTAATTCCTACAAGTTCACCATCATCACAAAGTTTACCAATAGAATCAATAAGAGGCTCTGTTGCTACGCCATAAGGAATTTCTGTAAAGACAATATTATTACCTTCAAGAATATATTTACCACGCACTTTTACACTGCCATGCCCAGTCCGCATAATAGAAGGAATATCATCTTTATTAATTACTATTCCACCTGTTGGAAAGTCAGGCCCAGGAAGAGAAGGATCTTTTCCGTCCATATAATCATAAATTGCTTGCGCTACTTCATTAAGATTATGCGGAGCCCAGTTACAAGCAACTGCAACGCCAATTCCAGTATTAGGATTACAAAGAAGATTCGGGAAAATAGAAGGTAAAGTTACTGGCTCTTCTTCACTTTCAGAATAGTTCGGGATATAATCTACATTATTCTTTTTGAGACCACTCAACAAACCTTCTTCTGAAAGCTTACTAAGACGAGCTTCAGTATAACGCATATGTGCAGGACCATCGCCATCTCTATTACCATTTGATCCATGGAAATCAATAAGAGGATAACGCATTACCCAATCTTGAGAAAGTCTTACCAATGCACCATAGATAGAAGAGTCACCGTGCGGATGAAATCTACCCATTGTGTCACCAACGATAAGAGCACATTTTACATGAGGCTTTGCAGAAGAAAATCCACTATTATAAGCATCATACAATATTCTTTTAGCAACAGGCTTTAGTCCACTTTTAGAATCAGGAATTGCACGGTCACTATTTACCGCAACTGCATATTCTATAAAATTAGTTCCTAATTCCTGTAATACATCATTCTGCATTATACTTCTCCTCCTTGTTGCCGAATAAGTCGTAACACTTCATCAGTTTGCGCTTCTAAAAACTCATGATCAAACTCATTACCTTTTGCACATTCAAATTCTCTATCTAATAAGCCATAAAATATTACATGAACTTTTTTTCTTAATTCAGCATATGACATTTTATTCGGCATTGTAGGTTGCCTCCTGAGAATGTTCTTTGATATACAATTTGCGAGGTACTACTGCTGTTCCCATCAAATCATCAAAAAGTCTATCTGTTGCTTTTATATCTTCCACAGTAATTTGTTTAATAATTCTATTTTCTGGCTCTATTAATGTTTCTTCTGTCTCTTCAGGTGAAAGTTCACCAAGTCCTTTAAATCTGTTTACTGTATAAGATTTATTCTTATTTTTCTCTCTAAATTCTTCTAAAGCAGTATCGTCTTTAAGATAATAATATTTTTTTGCCATTGTTACCTTATAAAGAGGAGGAACACCTGCATAGATATATCCATCCTTAATAAGTTCAGGGCAGAAATTCCATATGAAAGTGTAAAATAAATTCTTGATATGAGCGCCATCAACATCAGCATCACTCAGTATGATTATCTTACCATATCTTATTCTATCAGGGTGATATGTTACTTTCATTGTCTTTACATCTATTTCTAATCCAAAAGCTTGAATCATTGACATAATCTCTGCGTTTTTCTGTATCTTATCAAGGCTTGCTTTTTGAGTATTTAAAATCTTACCACGCACTGGCATAACAGCCTGAAATTCATTATCTCTTGCTTGCTTCAAGTTACCTGATGCAGAATCGCCTTCTACTATCATAATCTCACACTTTTTACGATTCTTGCTATAACAATCAGCAAGTTTACTATCAAACTTAAGAGCTTTCTCTTTTTTCTTATTAACTTCTCTTACATTATCTCTTGCCTTTTGAGCAGCTAATCTTGCTTTACGTGCACTTAACGCTTTATCTGCAATAGCCTTAATTTCTTTTTCATTTGCTGCAAACCAATAACGCAACTCTTCTGCTAATGCTCCTGTAAATGGAGTCATATCAATTTTAGTAATACGAGTTTTTACTTGAGCATCATAAGCTACATTTGGCGCAGTAATATTAAAGATAATATATAATCCTTCTTGAATATCATCACCAGAAAGATTTTCATCTTTATCTTTTAACCATTTCTTATCTCTAAAGAATTTATTAAACTCTCTTGTTAACAAAGATTTAATTTGAGAAATATGCGGTCCATTTGCCGTCAAACCAGTATTTACATAAGGGACTAATGTTGAAGAATAATTTGATGTATATGTCATAACCATATCAAGTTTATTCTTATCATTTTGATAATTCATTACAAAACGATTTTTAATTAATTCTTTATTTTCAACTGCTTCATCAACAAGATCATTAATACCATTTTTAGAAAAGTATATGATTTTGTTACCATTATCATCAAGGTTAATGGTAAGGCCAGGACAAAGTGCCGCAATAGTCTTAAACAAAGCCTTTAATTCACTCATATTAACTTCTGTATGAGTAAAAAATTCCTCGCTAGGTTCCCACTCAACTTCAGTGCCGCCTTTCCGCATATCTTCAATCGCTTCAGGTGACTTAGGATCACCGCTATAACGGACTTTAAATTGGCCTTCCTCAAAGTGGATTTCTTCTCGCTTCATATCTCGGTAAGTTGACACAACCAACCAGTGCGAAAGGTATGTAGTAATCTTCGACCCAATTCCGAAGGAACCCAAAGAAGTACCCTCATATGTACCATCTTCACGATATTTACCAGAGGTATTTAATACACTAAATGCTGCTTCAAGAATTGTTTTACCATCTTCACGAAAACTATTAGGGATAAAACCTTGACCATAATCTCTAATTTTGACCACTGGCCCTTTAACAGTTACATCAATTTGTGATCCATGCCCAAGACGAAATTCATCAACAGCATTAGAAAAAATTTCTACTGCTAATTGCGTTGAATATGTTGTATCACCTGCATAAACTCCAGGTCTAAGTCTTGTAAATTCTAGCGGCGATAAGCTTTCAATACTTTCTTCTGTGTATAAAGTTTTATCAGTCATTTATATCTCCTAGTCTACCCATATAACAGGTATCCCTTTGATTTCTTTTCGTTTTTGTTGTTTCGCTTTTGAAACTGCCTATTTAGAAATATTTAAATAATCAGCAATATCTTGTATTCTTGGAAAAGGAATTTCTTCTACTATTGCAATAATAGGAACATCTATTTCATCAGGTATTTCTTCATTTTTTTCATAGACTTTAAAGAATTTATTCTTATAAACTCTTCCTACCTTAAATGCTTCATTTAGCTATGTTGGTCTTAATTCTTCTGTTACCAAACTTCTTATAGAATGTTCTACCTTTTCCAAATGTCCATATATATCATATTGCGCATATACATGAATAATTTTCTTAACCGGAGGCGGCAATAGCCCATGCTTTATTAATGTCTTTCGTGAAAATAATAATTCATCTTTAACATAATAATAATACACAGGTTCTCTTCTTTTTAATTGATAGTTATTAAAAACCTCATCGTTTCTTTTATAGATTTCTTCTTTTGTTACTATTGGATATTCATTACTAGGTTTTGGATATGGTAAGACTGGACTCGCTAATGTTAACTTTTTATCTAATCTAATAACATATATAAATTGTTTAGACCATGTTTGTCTAATATCTTCATACATTGTTAATAAATCTTCTCTAAAAGGTAATTTTGGATTATGTTTGCTATGTCTATACCATAATGTTACTTGATGTCGTTCTTCTCCATCAACCATCCAAAATCCTGGAGAGATAAAATATCCTATATATTCCCAGTTAGTAGCTTGGTAAATATATCCATAATTACCTTCTTTTCTTCCTGAATAAGAGACTAATAATTTTACTTCAGGTCGATTCTATTTTATCCATTTAAGTCCTAAAGATATTGCTTGGCTCTCTGAATTTTTTCCTTCACTATCTGCCATGCAAAATCTATTTAATTCTAAATATTCATCTTTAGTAATATTTTCTTTTACATATCTATTAAGTTTAATATCAACCTAATAAGAACTTCCCCACTAAAGAACTCCGACTAATAACTAATCTTTTTTTCTAAATATTCCTAAATTTAATATTGCTTTTTTAAATCCTGTTCCAGAATAATGATATACTTCTGTAAATTTATTTGCTTTAGAGGAATTAATCTAATCAATAAAATACAGATTATTCTGTATCATATCTCTTTTCTTCCATCGCACATAGTTTCTCAAGAATTTCAATCATTGCCATTTGAGAAAGTCTTGGCGCATATTCTGGATTTCTAAAAGATTTATTACCAATATAAATAGCAATTCCATTTTCATCTCGTGCGGTTAATCTTTTATTAATATCAACTTCATCATCTGTAAAGACCTACTGCCCGCAAAATGGACACCAATATTTATCAATAAAATGATCTAATGGTTTTCCACATAATGGACAAGTAAACCTTAAGCTAATCATTTCATTTAACATTAGCCACACTCATATTCACTTTCACAAATCATACCAAAACCTAATGGTTCAGTAATATTAATCATTCCAACCATTTTATCATGATAATATAAAGCAGCGTGACTCGGGAAAAATGTAACAGATCCATTTTCGCCTTCATATTCATAAGTATAATTATAATAATTATAATATTTTATGAATGTATCATAATCACCTTCTGCTATAGCTTCAGTTACTTTTTCTGCGTCACCATTCTACCTAAGTACCATATGGTCATACCAGTAATATATAATACTTACATCAATATTAATAGTTTTTAAATCTTCCATAAAAAAATTCTCCTCGATTTTTTCTTCTCTAATATTATAACATATTTTTTTTTAAATTGCAAGTACGTTCCATTAATCTAGTTCCGTAGAGTTTGATAAAATTTTAACTTTTCCAGTTGCCAGTTTATCAACGTATTCATTCCATTCGATGCCTGCATGACCTTTAACTTTTTCAAAAGCAGCAATATGCGCTAAATTGAAAATCTATTTTATAATTTCTAAATTTTTTACTTCTTGATTTTTTGGGCGCATCCAACCATTGCGTTCCCAACTATACATCCAATTAGTAATTAAATTAATACAATATGCACTATCACTATAAATTACTGGTTTGACGAAATTGTTTTTATTATTATCATTAATATATTGTAATGCTTTTAATATAGCCATTAATTCCATTTCATTGTTAGTAGTAGGTTTTTTAAAATCTTGATATTGCCAAACTATATTATTATTATCATCTATTGCTACTACTCCATATCCGCCAGAGGAATGTGTATATCCATTCCCAGAACATGATCCATCAGTAAAAAACTTAATCATAAAAAAAAATCACCTTGACAAATCCAAATTTTTTTAGTAATATATTAATTAGTTACATATATTATATCATAAAAAAAAATAAAAGTCAAAAAAAAAAAAAAAACTAAAATATAAATTAATAAAATATTAG
>Ga0247609_10000744_pt1 | contig 42931 bp, 45 predicted proteins | sample 172DNAGHGlowgp2_FD_193487 | JGI IMG/M metagenome (GOLD analysis project Ga0247609, IMG submission 193487) | Sheep rumen microbial communities from Palmerston North, Manawatu-Wanganui, New Zealand - 1728 DNA GHGlow gp2 | ecosystem: Host-associated > Mammals > Digestive system > Stomach > Rumen ... | reverse complement strand
TAAATAATAGAATACATGATAGATTTATAATAATAGATAAAGAAATCATTTATCATTGTGGAGCATCATTTAAAGACTTAGGAAATAAATGTTTTGCCATTAGTAAGATTGAAGATAAAGATTATTTAAAAACAATATTACTTAATATAAATTAAAATATTATTGAAAATAATAAATAAATGTGTTAAAATCTATTTGTCTTTGTGAAGAAGTAGTAATGAAATTATTTATTTTAAGAGAGTTGATTAGTTGGTGAAAAATCAATAAGTAAATATTCATGAATTCACCTTCACTTAAAAAGAATCGTATGATACGTTATATCAAATTTGAGAGCATAAATATTATGAATTAAGGTGGTACCGTGGGATAAACTCACCCTTAAGTTATAATATTTTTTATTTTAAGGAGGAAAAAATCATGTTAGAGAAATTAGAAGAAATTAAAAAACTAGCACTTGAAGATATAAGCGGATGTAGTGATGAAGTAACGCTTAATAATGTAAAATCTAAATACGTTGGTAAAAAAAGTGCTTTTAATGAAATAATGGCTAATATGTCTACTTTATCAAATGAAGAAAAGAAAGAAGTTGGAATTAAGTCTAATGAAGTAAGATCATTAATAAATGAAGCACTTGATGAAAAACTTAAAAATATTAAAGAATTAGAACTTAATAAAAAACTAGAAAATGATAAAATTGATATAACTTTGCCAAGTAGAAAAAGAAAGTTGGGTTCATTACATCCACTTACAATTGTTAGAGAAGAGATAGAAGACTTATTTATTTCAATGGGATATGATGTGGTGGATGGCCCTGAAATTGAAACCGATAAGTATTGTTTTGAAATGTTAAATTTACCAAAAGATCATCCAGCAAGAGATGCACAAGATAGTTTCTATATAACAGATGAAATGTTACTTAGAACTCAAACTAGTGCAGTACAAATTAGAAGTATGCTTGCAAATACTGAAAAGAAACCATTTAAATTAATATGTCCAGGTAAAACATATAGAAGAGATGATGATGATGCTACTCATTCACATGAATTTAGCCAAATAGAAGGATTAGTTGTTGGTGAAAATATTTCACTTTCTGATTTAAAAGGAACTTTAGAAATATTTGCTAAAAAAATGTTTGGTGAAAATAGAGAAATTAGATTTAGATCTAGTTATTTCCCATTTACAGAACCTAGTTATGAAGTAGATGTATCATGCTTTAAATGTGATGGTAAAGGATGCAATATTTGTAAAGGAACTGGTTGGATAGAAATTCTAGGAAGCGGAATGGTTCATCCTAATGTACTTGAAAATTGTGGATTTGATCATACAAAATATCAAGGATTTGCATTTGGTGTTGGAGTAGAAAGAGTTGCATCTTTAAAATATGGTGTCACTAATATGAGAGATTACTTCACAAATGATTATAGATTCTTACATAATTTTGATAGAAAGGAGCTTTAATATGATATTGAGTAAAAAGTTTGTAAATGATTATACTAATTTACAAAACGTTGACATTCATGACCTTGCTGATAAAATGGTTAAACTTGGTAATGAATATGAATCAGTTAAAAAATTAGTTCCATGTACTAATTTAACAATAGGTGAAGTTGTTTCATGTGAAAAGCATCCTGATAGTGATCACTTACATATTTGTAAAGTTAATATTGGAAGTGAAACATTAAATATAGTATGTGGTGCCCCTAATGTTAGAACTGGATTAAAAGTAATTGTTGCTTTAGATGGTGCATTACTTCCAGGAGGAACAATTAAAAAAACAATTGTACTTGGAGTAGAATCTAATGGAATGCTATGCTCTTTAGTAGAACTTGGAATTGATAAGAAATTCTTAAGTGAAAAAGAAATAAATGGAATACATGAACTTTCTAGTGATGCACCTGTAGGTGAAGATCCAATTAAATATTTAGAACTCGATGATGAAATAATTGATTTTGAACTTACCGCAAATAGAAGTGATGAACTTTCTATGCTAGGGCTAGCATATGAAAGTGCCACTGTAACAGGAGAAAAAGTTAATTTACCTGACTTAAACTATAATAGTGTTTCTGAACATATTAGTGAAAAATTAGAACTTAAAGTTAATACACCTAATGTATATACATTCTTAGTTAAAGGTGTTAATAACATAGAAATTAAAGAAAGCCCATTATTTATGAAAAATAGATTAATGGCATGTAATGTAAGAAGTATTAATAATGTAGTTGATATTTCAAATTATGTTATGTTAGAAACAGGTCAACCATTGCATTTTTATGATGCAGATAAACTTGGAAAAGTAATCGAAGCAAGAAATGCTGTAAATGGAGAAAAATTAGTAACACTTGATAAAGAAGAAAGATTACTTTCTTCTGAAGACATTGTTATAACTAATGGAAAAGTTCCAGTTGGACTTGCTGGAGTAATGGGTGGATTTGATACTGAAATAGATGAAAACACAAAAAATGTAATTATTGAGTGTGCTATATTTAATCCTAGTAATATTAGAAAAACTTCTAAAAAACTTTTAAGAAGTGAAGCAAGTATTAGATATGAAAAAGGACTTGATGTAAATAGATGTTATATGGCTATTGAAAGAGCTTGCCATTTATTAGAAAAGTATGCAAATGGTTCTATTTTATCTGGAATGTTAGAATATAATGCATTAAATAGAGAAGATAAAACTATTGAAATAACACTTGATAAAATAAATAGTGTTTTAGGATATGATTTGACTACTGATGATATAAAAGATGTATTTGAAAAATTAAATTTTAAAGTGGATGTTAACAATAATTTATTTAAGGTAACAATTCCAACTAGAAGATTAGATATATCAATTCCTGAAGATTTAATTGAAGAAGTAAGTAGAGTATACGGAGTAGATAATATTAAAAGTACTCTTCCAGTATTTGAAAGTATTCCATCACATCATGAAAATAAATTAAGAACAGTTAGAAACATTATGGTAAGTGAAGGACTTAATGAAGTGATTACTTATTCATTAATTAATGAAAAAGATGTATTTAAATTTACTAATGATGAATTTGGAATTATTAAAGTTTTAGATCCACTTACAGAAGATAGAACTGTTTTAAGACATAGTATTATTACTAGTTTACTTGATGTGTTTAAATATAATAAATCAAGAAATAATAAAGATGCATCTATATTTGAAATTAGTAAATGCTTTAGTTTAATAAATGGAGAATATATTGAAGAAAATAAATTAGCATTTTTATGTAGTGGGGCATATACTGAAGGATTAAATACTTTATATTATGATTTTTATACAGTAAAAGGAATTGTTGAAAACTTGCTTGATACATTAGGATATAAAAATAGATATTCATTTGTAGTGAAAGATTTTCCAGAAGAAATGCATCCTACAAAGAGTGCATATATTAACTTAAATGGTAAAATAGTTGGTTTATTTGGAAGTATTCATCCTAGGGTTATGAAAGATGATGTTTATGTTTGTGAAATTAATTTAGATACTTTATTTGAAAATAAAACAGGTAAACTTAAATATAAAGAAGTTTCTAAATACCCTGGAATTTCTAAAGACGTTGCGTTTATACTTGATAAAGATGCTATTAATGAAGATGTTATTTCTACTATTAGAAAAGAAGGTGGAAAATTACTTTCTAAAGTATCAGTATTTGATTATTATGAGGGTGATAAGATAGATGAAAATAAAAAATCTATCGCATATAATTTATATTTTGAAAGTAATGAAAAAACATTAGAATTAGATGAAATAACTCCAGTATTTGAGCGTATTATAGATGGTGTAGTTAAAAAACATAATGCAGTATTAAGAGATAAGTAGTTATTGAAAAAGCTAGTTCAAATGATTTAATATTATGTTATTCTTGTATTGAAAATTAAAATGATGATTTTTTAAGTCATCATTTTTTTAGATCATATAAATATTATCATTTGTTTCATTAGATACATTTTCTAATTTTTGAAGTCTTGCATCTAAATTTTTTATTTGCCTTTCTATTTTATTGAGTCTTTCATTATATTCATTATTTTCATCATAATATCCCATTTGCTCTTGTGTCATATTTGGATTTTGATACATATTAGGATACATCATATTTGGATTCATAACATTTGGACCATATGCTTGAATTTGAGAGTTTACATTATAACCACTAGGTGGGATAAACATACCAGGATTATTATAGCTTTGATTTACATTTTGATAAAACATATCTCTATTTTTCATTTTTTTCACCTATCATAATATATGACAAATACTTATATTTAGTGTATAATATTACCTGAGGTATTGTTATGAGGTTAAAACATATAAAAAATGCAGATATTATAATAAATAATAGTCCATATCTAGTTAGTAATCCTAAAGATTATAAAGGTAAATGGAATGAACTTTTTAATAATGAAAATCCTATAGAGATAGAAATAGGTACTGGAAAAGGTAAATTTATAATCAGTAAAGCACTAGAAAATCCCAATATAAATTTTATTGGAATAGAAAAATATGATACACCACTTGTTAATGCAGTTAAGTTACTTCAAGATGTTCATATAAACAATTTAAAATTAATTTGTTTTGATGCTTTAAATATAGATGAAATATTTGATAGAGAAATTGATAAAATATATCTTAATTTTTCTGATCCTTGGCCTAAAAAAAGACATGAAAAAAGAAGACTTTCATCTAAACAATTTTTAGATAGATATGATAAAATATTTAAAAATGAAAATAAAATACAAATGAAAACAGATAATGATGATTTATATGAATATTCATGTATTTCATTTATTGAAAATGGATATGAAATAATAAAGACTGATACAAATTATAAAGATACAATAACTACAGAATATGAAGATAAATTTATGGGAAAAGGAAAAAATATTAATTATATATATGTTGTTAAAAAATAAAATGTTTGTTATAATTTTAATAGATTAGGAGTATAAAATATGTTAAAAAAAGTTATTTTAGCAATTATGTTAATTTTTTTAGTTGGCTGTTCTAAAAATATAGAAGATATGTCATATGAAGAAATAATTAATGATACAATTAAAGAAAAAATTAATTTAGATAATGTTAATGCTGTTGGATATAAGTACTATTTACCAATTAATTTTAGATTACATAAAGATGATGGATTTAATCAAATATTTTTATCAAATAATACTTTTTATTATATGAATATAGATTTTGTTTCTTATCATTATAAAAGTAATATTCAATCTTTACATGATATAAATGATTATTTTTATTATAATTTTAATAATAGCGGTAAAAATGGATATTTAAAAATTACAAAAAATAATGATTACTTTTTTGTTGAGTTGTGTTATAATTATGCTATAATAGAAGTAGAGGTAGAAGAGAAAGATTTAAAATATGCTGTATCTAGAAGCATTATGATATTGGATTCTATAAAATATAATGATTTAGTTATAGAAAAATATATTGTAGATACTGATTTAGAATCAGCAGAAAATGTTTATTCTATACCGGAACCTAAAGATAAAAATAGTAGTAAAAATGTTCTAGATTATATTAAAGAGAATGATGATTAAGAAGAAAGAGGTGTCATATGGGCGTTTTTAACAAATTAAAAAACATCTTTTATGATGAAGAAATAATAGAAGAAGATGACAAAAAGGTAGTAAAAAGTAAATATGAAGATGATGGATTTACAAGAGAGTTAGAAATAAAACCTAAAGTTGAAGAAATAAAAGTTATTAAACAAGAACTACCAAAAGAAGAACCTAAAATAGTGGTTGATGAATTTGAAACAAAAAAAGAACTTGAAGAACCACAATTATTTAGAAGTGAGAGAAAATTTAATTTTACAGAACTTAATGATGATGATATGGATTTCCCTCCTAGAAAGAATGTTTTGGTTAATGAATCAAGAAGTAGAGTAACTGAAAGTAAACCAGTAGAAGTAGAACAACCTAGAGTATTTAAACCAAGTCCAATCATTTCACCAATATATGGTATTTTAGATAAGGATTATAAGAAAGAAGAAATAGTATCAAGAAAAGATACTCCAGTTAAAGAAATCGAAAATACTGCTAGAAATTATGATTCTGTTAGAAGAAAAGCTTATGGAACTTTGGAAGATGATTTAGAAGATACATTAAATTCTATGAATAAAATAACACCAGAAGAAATTAAAAACGAAGAAAAAATAGAAGAACCAAATAAGATTGATGAAATAATAAATAAAATGGAAAAAACTTCTTCTGTATCAGTTGGTGAACTTGAGGACAAACTAGAATTAGAACACTTTGATGATGAAGAAGATGAAAGTACTGATAAGACAATGACTGATAGTACTTTAGAACATGATCTATTTAATTTAATTGATTCAATGTATGATGATAAGGAGGAATAATTTATGGGAACACTTTCAAGCATATTACCAATCATAATTTATATACTATTAATCATATTCTTAATAGTAGCGATAATAATTGGTATAAAATTAGTATTTACATTAAATAAGGTTGATGCATTAGTTGATGATGTTACAAAAAAGGTACATACCCTAGATAGAGTATTTAATGTAGTTGATATTGCAAGTGATAAAGTTACACAAATAGGAGAGTCAATTTTAAGTTTTTTCGCTAATAAAGTTGGAAAAATTTTTAAGAGAAAAATAAAGGATATGGAGGAAGATGAAGATGAGTAGAAATTCTGGAATTGCAAAATTTGTAGGAGGAGTTGCTTTAGGAGCTGGATTAGGTATTTTATTTGCACCTGATAAAGGAGAAAATACAAGAAAAGTGCTTAAGAAAAAACTTGATGACTTAGTTAACAAAATTAAAGAAGTAGATCTTGAAGAAGTTAAAGATGAACTTCTTTATAAAGCAGAAACATTAAAAGCTGAACTTGCTGCTTTAGATAAAGAAAAAGTAAAAGAAATAGCATTAGAAAAAGCACAAAGCATCAAAACTAAAGCAGAAGAATTATATAAACTTGCCATTGAAAAAAGCACTCCAGTAGTAGAAAAAGCAACTGATGAAGTAAGAAAACAAGCTTTAAAAGTTGTTAAAGAAATGGAAAGTAAACTTACTACTGATACAAAAAAGAAAAAATAATTTAAATACCAACTAGAAATAGTTGGATTTATTTTGTAAAGTAAAATGGTTTTTCTTGTTATTTAATAATAATATATTATATAATAAACAATAGAGGGTAGATGATAATATGATAGAAACAGAAAAAAGAGATTGGCTTGGAAATGCAGCGTTATTTTTAGTAAGTATTTTAGGTTTTGTATTTGTTCCAAGTTTTATTGCATCTTTATTAAATTATTTATTTAAAGGAAGTTTAAACCATGAGATTCTCTCAATTATGGGCGGCTCATTTTATATACTATTAATGTATACATTTTACTATAAAGATTTAAATAGTGAAGCGAAAACATATAAAGAAAATTTTGGAAAATGTTTATCTAAGGGGCTTATTTGTTATTTTATTGGCTTAATGATAATGATAGTTTCTAATATTATTATTTCATTTGTAATAAAAGATGTATCTGCAAATGAAAATGCAGTAAGAAATATGCTTTATGATGCACCTTTACTTACTATGATAAATATAGTAATAATAGCTCCTTTAACAGAAGAGTTACTTTTTAGAAAGTCTTTAATGCCACTCTTTAAAAATAAATGGATATATGCCTTAGCAAGCGGATTATTATTTGGAGGTGCTCATTTAATCGCAGGCCTTTCTTCATTTAAAATAATTGATTTGCTATATTTAATTCCATATGGAAGTTTAGGATTTGCTTTTGCTATTGCAAACTATGATACAAAAACAACATTTACATCTATTACAGTTCATGCATTACATAATTTTTTAACAGGATTAATGCTTCTTTTAATATATTTTAGTGGAGTATTAAAATGAAAGAAAAGGAAAGTCATTTCTTTTTAAATATAGTTATTCTTATAGTAATATTAATTACTGTTATATTTTTTTATGCAAAATATGTTGGTATAAAAGGTATAAAAGTAAAAGAATATAAAGTAGAAAGTTCTATTCTTAGTAAAAATTTTAGTGGTCTTAAAATAGTTCATTTTTCAGATCTTTTATATAAATCAACTATCAGTGATGAAGATGTAGATGAACTTGTAGAGAAAATAAATATATTAAAACCAGATATAGTTGTATTTACTGGAGACTTAATAAATAAAAATATAAAAGCTACAGATGAAGAAAAAAAATTATTGATAGAAAAATTATCTAATATAAAAGCAAGTATTGATAAATACGCTATAAGTGGGGATTATGATTATGAATATGAATATGATGATATTATGCAGCAAAGTGGATTTATAGTACTTAATAATGATTATGAAGAAATATTTTATAAAGAAAATGAAAGTATTTATTTAGTTGGACTTCCATCATCAATAAAGGAAAATATTAATTTAAATGAAGCTTTTAAATTTTATAACGACAATGATAGAAAATATATAATTGTTTTGGTTCATGATGGTAATACAATTAAATATATAGATGAAAGTAATTATGAAGTGGATTTAATATTAGGTGGACATTCATTAAATGGTAGTGTTGTTATTCCATTTTATGGTGGATTATTTAAAGATAAATATACTTATAAGTATTCAAATGAATATTATTCAAAGGGTATAACAAATATTTATATATCAAGTGGACTCGGTACTAATCAATATAAATATAGATTTAATAATAAACCTTCATTTAATTTTTATAGATTAAAGTCATTAAAAAATAAATAAAAGTACAAGCAATATTGTACTTTTTTCATACTATAAGTTAGAGGTGAATATATATGTATAACAAATTTAAAGTTGGAAAAGATCGTTTTGTTCCATTTGCAGGTCCTTTCTTGCTTGGTGCTCTAACTGGTGGAGTAGCGGTAGGTGCTTTTAACCCTTATAGACCTAGACCAGTTTATTATAATGGACCAGCTTATTATCCTGGATATGGATATCCAATGTATTATTAAATTATTGGTAAAGTTATTTTTACCAACGTGTATTTATTTAATACAGAACTATATTTAATTGAACCATTATGACTTTCAATTATTTCTTTTGATAAGCATAAACCTAAACCAGTACCATTAGATTTACTTGTATTAAATGGTGTGAATAAATTATTTAATTTTTCATGTGTCATTCCACATCCGTTATCTTTAATATTAATTATTAATTTATTATTAGTTTTATACGCTTTAATATTAATAATTCCATTTAAATCTAATGCTTCTGATGAGTTTTTGAGAATGTTTATAAATACTTGTTTTAATCTATTATAGTCAGCAAATAGAATTAAATCTTTTTCAGAATCAATAATTAAATTGATTCTTTTATTATTAAAAAATGGCAATATTGTATCTTTTATTTCAATTAATAAATCATTAAAATTCATTTGTTCTTTAATTATTTTCATATTATTAAGTTCACTAAAATCTTTTAATACTAATAAGGCATTTTCTACTTCTGTTTCTAATATATTTTTATATCTTTCACATTTATCACTATCTTTTGAATCAAATATACTTAAATATCCTTTTATTACAGCTAGTGGATTTTTAATTTCATGTGTTACTTTAAAAATTGATGTTTTAAAAGCTTTATCTTTTTCTATATTTTTGAGTGTACTATATAATTTAATTCTTCTTTTTAATATTATTAAATAATATGTTACTAAATAAATAGTAATTATATAACATATAATTATAAATATGTTTTCAAAATCAAATATTAAATACTTATAAGTATAAAATATCATAAATAGAGTAGTTGTTAACATAAATAAATGTGTATAAATTATTTTACTTTTCTTTCTAAATAAGTAATAAATTATAAAATATAATAAATATAAAATAATTGAATAATAATTATTTGTAATTAGATATATAAAATTTATATGGATAATACTTACAAATAATGATAGATTTAATTTATTAAATTCTAGTAGTAATAAAATATTTAATGTAAGAAAGAATATATATAGTTTAATATTATATTTATAATACAAGAATACTAATAAAAATCCTATGATAATAAGAAATATTTCTTCTAATAAATCTTTTTTATAATCATTATAATTATTTCTAATATAAAAAAACACTACATAAATTGTTAATATAAATAATATAAATATATTTGTTGTTAAAAATAATTCTAAATATTTCATTTAATTCACCTTATTTATATTATCATAATGTGTATGTCGAATTTTGTCGAAAAAAGTAAAAAAAATAAGAATTTCTTCTTATTTTAAATCAGACATGTATTTTTTTAATTGTTTTGAATTAGGACCTAATATAATTTTAAGCTCATTATCAATTTCAACAATACCTTTAGCACCTAATTTTTGAATACCATCTTTATCAACTATTGATGTATCTTTAAGAGTGACTTTTAATCTTGATAAATTTATTTGACTATCAATGATATTATCTTTACCACCTAAGCATTGTATTAATTTGTTGATTTCTATATGGAAATCTTTTCTTCTCATTTTAATAACTATTAATGATATAAAAATTAATACTACTACTATTATTAAATATTGCCAAATCATTATAATTCCTCCTTATATTTTATTACATAATTAGTTAATGTTTCTTTAAATTCATTTATTTTTTCTATAGTATAATAATTTTCTGGTGTTAAATTATTATCCATAAAACATGTATCATTATTAAATGAAGATATATTACCATTTTTTACAAATATAAGATTTGGTACAAAAATACTTTTATTTCCTTCATCATTTTTATATAAATAATTTTTTAAAGTATTGATTATTTTTCTATAACCACTAGTGTTATATTGTCTATCTTGTTTTATATTTAAATAAAGTATTTCATCAATTTTATTTTCAACTGCAACATCATTCAAATATTTAGCATAATAATTACACCATTCATTTTCAGGAATACAGAAGAATATTATTCCAGTTCCATTAGAAAGAGTATTTGCAATTAAGTCGATGCTTTCATATTTAAATACATTATTTTCTCCTAACATAGTATATTCATTAGTTATCTTAGTAACACTAGAATTATTGTTTTTATCTGAAACAGTAAATTTATAAATAAGTATTGCCCCTATAATAGCAAATAGTGTAACTAATATAATATTTAATTTTTTCACTTCAATCACTTCCTAATAATATTTTAACATATTTAAAACATTTTTACTTATAAAGTTGTTTTAATATTGATTCATTTCTATGTTTTAAATAATATTCATGACTAAATGAATCAGTTAATGCTTCTTTTAGTGTCTTTTTAGTTCTATTTTGATATTTAACATGAGTTAAGTTTGGATCATTTATTGTTGTTTTATATTTTTTAGTATAATTTATAATAGCGGATATATCAGCAACTATTGATATTAAACCAAATATTGTTATTAAAATATTAATATCAAAATTTAAATTGATTTTTAAAGCAGGTAAACTTATTAAAATGAAACTAATAATTGTACATAAATCTATTATTATAGTTTTTACTTTTCCAGTAATGCTTGATTGAACGTTACCTCCAGCTCTATATATAAGATAATTTATAAGTGTTATTGTTATTTCTAATATTAAAGGGCAAAACATAATATAATATTGAAATCCTAATATAATAAATGCGCTTAGACTTAATAATTTATCACAAAGTGCATCCATCGCACTTCCAAACATTGTAGATATATGAAATGTTCTTGCTAAAAAGCCATCAACTGCATCTGTTGAGAATAAAACAATTGTAACTAATGCTGAAGTGCTAGCTCCATATTTTAAATAAATAAATGGTAATGCAAAAGCACCAATCAATCTAGTTAGTGTTATTGAATTTACAATTATTAATAATATCTTTTTAAATATTTTATTCTTCATAAATATTATTCTAAAAAAAATAATTATTTTTGTCAATAAATCCTAGTAAAATTTACAATGTTATGATATAATATATTGTACATATTTAATGATATGTATAAATTTGGGGATGTATTGATTCGACAGGATTATGTCTGGTTAGAATGCAAGTAGTAGGCATACTATAAATGCAAAACAAAAATAATCGGAAACGATTTTAATTTCTCTCCAGCTTTTGCCTAATTTTAGGTAAAGTTAGAGCTTCCTTTTAAACTACTGTTCACGAGTTTAAAGTAGGGAGTCATATAGTGAACTATATTATAAATTTGTTTGTGTTTTATAATGAATGTTTAACAAACTTTGAATAATAAGAGAGGTTGGCAATCTACATTATTATTTGAGTATAAAAACCAACTAAACTTGTAGAATTTCTAATGGGATGAATCTTGGACAGGAGGTCGTTCCTCCTCATCTCCACCAATATTGCCTTGTGGCCAAGTGGTAAGGCTCTGGACTCTGACTCCAGCATTCATAGGTTCGAATCCTATCAAGGCAACCAAATGCTGAAATAACTCAATTGGTAGAGTAGCTGAATCGTAATCAGCAGGTTGGGGGTTCAAGTCCCTCTTTCAGCACCATTTAAAAAATATAATAAAATGTGTTTTTTATCAGTATTTTAGGCAGTTTATGTATTACTATTAAATTATTATAAAGTGTTATATGTTATCACAAATTGTTAAAATTTATGGCACTTTTTATTGGCACCAAATGAATTTATGGCACTAATTATGGCGCTAAAAATCAATCATTAAAATAATATAAAACAAGGAATATATGTGTGCTAAATAATTCTTAAAAGGAGATTAAAAATCTTCTTTTTTTATAAGAAACATACGGTTTTTTGTAAAAAAATGTTTAGTATGATACAATTATTGTAATAGAGGTAATGTTATGGATTCAGTAAAAATAGGAAAATATATTTCAATGCTAAGAAAAGAAAAAAATTTAACTCAAGAAGAGTTGGCAGAGATAATAGGCGTTAGTAGTAAAACTATTTCAAGGTAGAAAGTTGGCGATAATATTCCTGATACTAATTTTTTATATGAACTCAGTAAAAAATTTGGTGTTCCAACGCAGGATATACTAAATGGAGGTGAAATAAGTAATTGCAATGTTAATAATGAAACAATAAAAAATGGTTTTAATTTTTACCTTTGGAGTTTTAAAAAGAAACTTTTTCTCATGTGTTTTATTATTATATTATCTATAGTAAAATAAAAAAGACGATTTAATTTTTTTTAATACTTATATAAGTAATTGGGAATTATTATTAAATAATTATAAAAAATTCATAAAAATTAGGAAAAAATCCTAATTTTTTTTAATTTTCTACTTGAACATTGAATTGATTGGAACTTTATGTTGAGAAAAAATATAATTTCTACATTTATGTTGTTTAAACCATATTTTAATAAGTTTAAATTATTTTTTTTGCAAATTTTAAAATTTGCAATCATTATTTTCATGAATTTAAATGATTAAAAAGGGGCGGAGGTATATTAATATGAATGTAATATAAAATATATAAAAATAATTAAATAATTAATTCATTAAATATATTTTTTTGTGTTTTATCTTTCTTTTTTAAAAAAATAAATTTTTAGGGTTCAATTTTATTTAATTTCAGTACAAACAGTTGAGAAGACAAAAACTTCTCTAACTATTTTTTAGTTCTTTGACAATTTGGTTAATTAATCATTAAATACGTTCTATTTATAAATAGCACATTGATAAGTACGCTTGCGATAAATACTTGATCATAAAATAAGGCTTGCTACCTTATATGCGATGACAGATAAATAGTATAATGATACTTCTGCTTAAAAAGTAGCTCGGATAACTTCGGAGGAGTGAGACTCTCATGAAATTAGCTAGCAACTAATTATTTAATGATTCCTGTGTCAGGATTTATATGACACAAAAAAATTTAATAAAAGAAAGAAGGAATAATAAAATGAATTTACAAAATCAAACTGTAACTGGAACAGATCAAGTTACAGTTCAAGACTCCCTTAATGCAGCATTATTGGAGTTGTTAATTAATTTAAGAGCAAATTCGGTGGCTCCTAACACAACTGATTTAATTATTTATGTTGATAATCAGCCAAAAACGAATCCAAGTAGTGAAAGAAAAGAATATTTATTTGAATTATCCGATATATTAAGAACTTATAGTGGTGTATCAGATGAATTTTCACAAAAATTAGAAGTCGTAAATAATGACATTGTTTTAAAAAGCATTATTACTAGAAATATATCATATGATGAAACTACACAAACATCAAGCGTACTTCAAACTCCTGAAGTTGAAGAATTAGAAAGTTATCCAATTACTTTATTTGATGGTGTTAACTATATTTATACAAATTACTCTAATACAGATATCGAATTGATATATGTAAAAGATACTGCTGAAAATAGGGTATTATTAACAGGAAGCATGTATTATAACCATAAATTAAAAAATGATGGCGAGTTTTGTTTAGATGATATTTATTTTAAAGATGCTTTTACTAAAACTGGTGATGATTTAAATATAGAAGTTAATAATGCTTCTGTTGATAGCATTGATTCAAATAACAATGCATTCAGTTTAGATGAAAATGGTAATTTAGTAGTAAACACTATAACTTGTAATTCAATTAATGGTGGAAGTGGTAGTGGAATTGATGCTGAAGCTATTTGTGATTTAATATATCCTATTGGTAGTATATATCTATCTGTTAATAATGTTAGTCCTGCTACTTTATTTGGTGGTACTTGGGAAAAAATCCAAAATAGATTTTTATTAGGTGATGGTTCATTATATACCCTAGGAGCAACCGGTGGTGAAGCAAGTGTAACATTATCATTAACAGAAATACCATCACATAATCATAGTGGTACTACTGAAAGCAATGGTGCACATACACATAATGTAAAAGGATTAAATGGAACGTCTTCTGGAAGCGGCGCATGCTTGGAAAGTTATCCAAGAAATGCTCCAAGTACGAGAACAGTTAGTAATGCTGCAATGAGTAATGGAGCACATACACATGACTTCACTACTGAAAATAGTGGTGGTGGACAGGCACATAATAATATGCCTCCATATTTAGTTGTTAGTATGTGGAAAAGAACTGCATAGTTTCTAGGTGATATTATATGAAGGAGATAGAATTAATCGAAAAGAGAAAATTTAAGGAAAAACATTTTTTACAAGAAGATGGTAGTATAATTGCTAAAATATATGATGAAAATGTTCATTATTTAAATAATGGACACTATTATGAAATTAACAATAAATTAATTAAGTCAAAGAATGAATATTTAAATCAAGATAATATATTACATGTAAAATTTACTGCAAATTGTTCAGTAAATGTTGAAATGTATGGAAGTTATATTAAAATGAATATTAAAAATATAAAAGAAAGCATATCGATGAAAACTAAACAATTATCTAAATTAAAAAGTGAAATATATTATAAAAATGTATTTCCTAACATAGATATTAAATATGAATTAAACTCAATGAAAGTAAAAGAAAAAATAATATTAAAAAACAAAAATATAAATATTGATGATTTAATTTTTGAGTTAGAAACTAATGTAAACTTAGAATCAATTGAGGATGGTAGTATTTTAGCAAAAAAGGATAATAAAGAAATTTTTGTTTTTGATTTCCCATTTATGTATGATTCTAATAATGAAGTATGTAAATTTGTTAAATATGTAATTAATCGTATAGATGAAACACATTATTTATTATACTTTCAATTAGATACAAATTGGCTATTTGATGAATCTAGAAAATATCCAATTGTAATTGACCCATCAATAAGTTCATATTTGAATGATACTGGAGTATATGACACATATATTTTTCCTGGAGATGCAAATGTTAATGTTGGGAATAATAATATATTAAAAGTTGGAGTAGAAAAAATCAATAATCAAGACATAATCAATAGAACACTAATAAAATTTGATTTACCTAATATAGGAACATCTTGCGAAATTATTAATGCTTTAATTCATTTAAAAGGATTTTTAGTTAATTACGATGTATATAATACAGAATTACTTGAAATTCACAGAATAACTTGCGATTGGAATGAGTCAACTGCTAAATGGAATAGTATGAATAATATGTATGATGAGAAAATTGAGGCGTGCTTTTCTAGTATTGGAAGTCAATCTATAAATAATCAAATAATAAGTTTGAATGATAATGAAGCAAACATTACAAATTTAGTAAAAAGGTGGTATTGTGACTACGATAATTATGGTATAATGATAAAAGCCTGTTCTGAAACATATAACCCTGATTTTTTACCTTGCTTTTTTTCGAAAGATAATACTGGCTTAGACTTTAATCCAACTCCGACATTAGAAATAAGATATAGAAATCAGAATGGTTTATTAAAAAATATGAAGTATTTGTTTAATTCTTTGGATAATTGTAACATGTACACAAATGTGTTTAATGGTAACTTAGTGTGTTTATTTAAACTCTTAGAATCAAGCAATGATAATAAAAGTATCTCATTAAATTTGGTATATAATACAAATGATGCAGTTTTGAGTAAAAATTATGGATGCGGTAGTGGCTTTAAATTTGATTTATATCAAAAAATAATAAAAATTAATATTGATGATGTTTCATATTTAGAATATTTAGATAATACAGGAAATATTAAATATTTTAGAAAAATTAAGGAATACATTGATGAGAATGGTTATATTGTTGAAATTAATGAAGAAAATATTTATTATAGTGAAGATAGTTCATCATTAAAAGTAGAAGAAACGGTTGATAACTTTATTTTATATGATAACAATGATAATAAAATATATTTTAATTTAAATAATGGATTGATAGAAAAAATAGAATCAAATAATAATATAATGTTTATATCATATGATCAGGATTTTAGAATTATTTCTGTATATGATAATTTTGGAAATATTATTGGCGTGTCATATTATAATAGTTATATATTAATAAATTCTTTAACAAATACCGCAAGAATTAACTTATCTAATAATAACATAACAAGTATAGAAACTATAAACAATATTCTTAGTTTTCAATATACAAACGGTATTATTAATAAAATATCTGAAAGTAATGGGAAAAAATATGAATATACATATTATCCAAATAGTCCATTTAAAGTAGAAAGTATAAAAGAAATAGGAATAAATAATGGGATAGGCAATATAATTAATATAGAATATTCATATTTATCAACTACAATTGACAGCAGTGGAAAATTACTAACATATTTATTTAATGCTTATGGAAACGTTAAATCGATAACAACTTTAGATGCCAACGAGGATATTAGAGAAGCATATGGAACTTGTCAAAATTATGGTGAAGAATATCAAATATATAATAAAATTATTTCATTTGAAGACATATCAAAATATGTTAATAATTATATTCCAAATTCATATATTGATGAAGATATAATTTTTACATCTGATTCTAACATATCATTATTAATAACAAATGAAGAATACAATAGTAGTAAAAAAAGTATAAAAGCAACATGTCAATCCAATAATAAAAGTATTGAAAAGGAAATATCTGTTCCTAAAGGTTTTTATTATACATTTAGTTGTTATTTAAAAAATAATTGTAACATGAAAATGTTATTATCATATTTTGATAATAATGTTGAAGTGATTTCAGAAAACAATAAGATAACATTAAATGATAATTTTGTAAGATACAGTGTTACTTTGTATTATCCAGAAGATGCAACAAGTAATTTATTTATTAAATTATTGTTTTTAACACAAGGTACTGCATATATTGATGATGTACAATTAGAAAAGGGTAAAATACCAAGCAGTTATAATTTTTTATATAATTCTAATTTTGAAAATGGGCTTACTGATTGGGATTTAAGCGTAAGTAATAGGTTTGAAGAGGAAGAAATTAATGAAGAAGATTTTTTTGAAGTTGTAACTCTTGATAATAATGAAAAGGCTTTAAAAATAAAAATGAAACCAGTATATGAGACTTCGATAAGTAAAGATTTTAATATATCCGGCAAGGCAGGAGAATTATATAATTTATCATTTTGGTATAAAAATGAAGGTATATTTGCTGATGGAATTGATTCTTATAATAATGTTGTAGTTAACTATTATAGTACAGAAGAATTTGGAACAGAGGCCGCAATTAGTTCACCTTTAAACACTTATTGTAATCAATGGCAATATTTTTCAGAATCTTTTATTGCAGAAAATGATTTTGACGGTATAACATTAGCTTTTTTTCAAATCTTGAATGCTAATGATTTATATATTACTAATATATCTTTTAAAAAGAATTCTTCTTATGGTGGTTTCCGATATGATGAAAATGGCAATATAATAGAATATAATAAAAATTTAATTAATATTGAAAAGTATAAGTATAATAGTGAGCAAAATATTTTTTCTTATGAAGATGGTTTTGGAGACTTTTTATTAACTGAATATGATCAAACAAATAAAAAAGTTATAAGTTCTGCTTCCGCTTCAGGGATGACAATTTTAAATCATTATAATAATGATTTAAAAAATGATAGAGGAAATATAAAAAAGAACATTATATTTAATTCATTTAATGATAAGTTTTGTAAAATTAGATTGTATGGAACTCGAAAATATATAGGTTTCACTGGCAATAATATGTTTTTAAATGAATGCTTTGAAAAAATTAATTGGCTATTTGAGGAAATAATTATTGATAATGAAAAATTTTACAAAATAAAAAATAATATTATTATCAATAAATACTGGTTTGCAAATGGTAATAATGTAGTTTTCAGTAATAATGGAAGTTTATTTGAAATAATAGGTCAGAATGGTTTCTATTTAATTAAATTAAAAGATGAAGAAAAATATTTAAAGTATGAAGATGGTTTATATTTAGATAATTTTGATGAAACTAATGATAATTTTAAATTTATATTTGAAAGCTTTGATAAATTTTTATTTGAATGTAGTATTTCTAAAACAGATAATAATTATGAATTAGTAGATACTGGTTTAATGAAAAAAAATTATTATATAAGTGATAACCTTTTAAAAGAAGAATATACTCATGATAATTATTTATTAATTTCTTATAATAATGATTTAATATCTAAATTTAATCTAATTGATAAAGAGGTAAAATATAATTACAATAACGTTAATTTATTAAGTAATATTAATGTATGCAATTTACAAAATTATTATATAGAATATGATGAATTTAAAAATCCATGCAATTATAAAATAGGGAACAATATTTTATTATTAAGTAAATATTATTTACCAAATAATGGAAATTTATCATCACTTAGGTATGGCAACAATGATGTTATACAATTTGAATATGATGATTTTGGTAGAATTTCAAAAAAAATAAAAGGAAGTAATATATTCAATTATGAATATGATGAAAAAAATAATTTATCAAGTATAGAAGGAAATAATGTTAATATTATGATGTTATATGATGCTTTTAATAAATTAGAACAGTATCAAGAAAATGATTTGGTTATAAAATATATTTATGATATTGCAGATAATTTAATAAAGAAAATATATAATTTATTTTATATTAATAAAATTGAATATGAATATACACTTGATTCATTCTTAGAAAAGTTAAAAATAAATGATAAAAGTATAAAATATATTTTAGATGATTTTGGTAGAATAAAATCAGCTTTATTAGAAGATGATTTGATTTATAAATTAGACTATATACAGAATGGTAATCGCTTATCAAATATGATCAAGACATTAAGTTTTTTGAATAATGAATATAAATATACTTATGATAATAATCGAAACATAAGAAATATTTATTATAACAATATTTTAATACATAAATATAAATATGATGCTTATAATCAATTAATTGAAGAAGATGATTATAATAAACAAATAAAATTAAAATATAAATATGATATTTTGGGAAATATAATTAGCAAGAAAACATATGATATTAATTCTTATAATTTAATTGATAAAAAGTTGTATAAATATAGTACTGGAAATTGGAAAGATTTACTTATAGAGTATAGTGGGAATATTATTATTTCAGATGAGATAGGTAATATAACTTCTATTGGGGATAATATTCATTTTAATTGGGCTAATGGAAGGGAATTAACAGAATGTATTATTGATAATCAGTCTTTCAAGTATACTTATGATGATATAGGTTTAAGAAAAACCAAAATTATTAATAATGTTTGCACAGAATATTATTATGAAGGAAAATTTTTGGTTTTGCAAAAAACTGGAAATGACTATATGCAATTTGTTAGAGATAATATGGGAAATTTAATTGGAGTTATAGATAATAATGTATGTTACTTTTATATAAAAAATTCACAAAATGATATTATAGCTATTGTTGATGAATATATGAATATAATAGTTAAATATGAATACGATTCATTTGGCAATATTATATCTATTTTAGACAATAATAATAATGAAATTATTAATACAAATAATATTGGTGTTAAGAATCCATATAGATATCGCTCATATTATTATGATACTGAGAGCGATTTATATTATTTATTAAATAGATATTATTCTCCAAAATTGGGTAGATTTATATCTCCTGATAATTATTATTCTACTTTTAATGGTTCAAATAGTACAAATATGTTTGTATATTGTGGAAACAATTTTATTAATGGTTATGATAACAATGGTAATAATTGGATTGATAATCTAAGTTCATTTGTAGGAAACGTAACAAATAAAGTAATTTCTGCAACTAAATCAGCTAAAAATGCAATCGATATTGCAGGTGAAAAAATTCAAAATTATTTTTCTAACGAATATAATAAGATAAAAAATTATTATAAACAATTATATGCTGGTGTTGTTAAATCGTTTAGTAATTCTAAAATTATTGTTGAAGGTAACTATATATTGGGTGATAGTATTGGAATTGATGTCCCTTTTACTGAAATTGATCAATTTGCAATTAAAGATGATGTTCAAAGTGGTATTGTTACTAATAAATTTGATTGGATTCGTAATAAAAACGAGGTGTCTTTTAGTTCTAGAGATATTGAAAAAGAAGGTGGGTTTCTAAGCTTTGGATATGGTACTGGTACTGAAACATTTAAGGAGTGTTATGATTGTGGTGGTCCACAAAGTAGTTATAAAGTATATAATTTGCCATTTATTTCTATAACAATCTATGGTAATGATACTGCAACAATTTTTGTAGGTATTGGTGTTTCTGCATATTTTGAAATTGGAGCAGAAGCTAGAATTGGATTGTTGATTCCAATTGAGTAATATGTTAGATATTTTACTCAATTATTGGATTGAAATAATTATGACATTCATTACATCTATGCTTTTATATACTTTCAATCAATATATTGGTTTAAGAAACGGTATGAAATCTTTATTAAAAAATGAGATAGTTAGAGTGTATGAGACTTATATAAAGCTAGGGTATTGCCCTAGCTTTATTAAGGATAACATTACAGAAATATATAATAGTTATCACAAATTAGGAGGAAATGGAATGACTACCTCTATGCTTAATGATATATATAAACTACCAAATTATTGTGATAATAAGAAATAATTAAGTATATAATGATAAATTATTTTTTAGTCCAAAATACAAATGTTGATTAAAAAATAGATAAATGATAAAATATGAATGTATGGAGATGAATTATATGAAAAAAATCAAAGAAATCTTTAAGCATCATAATCAAAAGATATCTATATTATTATTTGTGCTAACATTAATAATTCCAATAATATCAGTCGGATTTTTAATAGTATATGCCAATTTTCAAAATGAAGTGGGCAAAGGAATAGCTTATAATTATTATTTTTATTCTAAAATTGTTTTAGTTTTTTTGCCTATACCTATAATGTCATTTATTATGGGATTAATTAATAAAAAAAAGAATATTAAAGGATCCACAAAGAATATAATTTCAGGCGCAATCGTATTAATGATGTTATTAAAAATTGGTGCATTATCTATTGGTACAGAAGAACATATAGGTAATTATAATGATGTTCTTTCATATCAATATTTACTTGGGATTAAGTTTCCTAGCAATGGTTATGTTATAAAAAGAGAACATAAAGATTTTTTAATTACAAAAATAACAAATGAAAAAATTATGGATATTTATTATCAAAATGTTGCGGTAGATAATCTCGAAAATGATATTTTATCTAATCCAAAATGGATTAAGAGTTTAGATTATGACTATGACAATATGGATATTTTGAATTATAATTATTATAAAATGAATAATGTTTATTTATTAATTTTTAATAGAACTACAAATGAATATAATTCACAACCACAGAATAGTGGTACATATGAAGTTTTACTTGCTGCATATAAACAATATAGTAAACATTTAATTATTCATGAATATACTTATTTATATAAATAAAAAATGTGTTTATTATTATCATGTAAAAAAGGAGAAAAAATGAAAGAAAAATTTATTAATGCTTTAATTAACTTAATTAAAGTTAAATCAATAATAACGCTACTAACATTTAGTGCGTTTTTTATTTTATCATTAAAAGATAAGATTGGAATAGATAATTATATGTTAATACTTGGTATGATATCGACTTATTTTTTTAATAGAAAGGATAGCAATGGAGAAGACAAAGAATAATAAAAATATTGAAAATAATATATTAAATGAACTTCAGAAATATAGTTTAAAAGAATTAATAGAACTTTTTGGAGATATACCGATTAAAGTTTTAGAAAAGCCTATTAATCATGATGTTAAAGAAGCAATATCTAATTCTTTATATGAAGATTCAGAGGTGACTTTTGATGAAATTAATAACAAAAATATTTAGAAGAAACGATTGGTATGTTACTTCAAAGTATGGATGGCGAAATTGTCCATTTCATGGAAAAGAATTTCATGCTGGCGTAGATTATGGAACGCATGTTCATAAGTGGCCAATTTATGCAGTTAATGATGGATATGTACATATAATACATAATGGCAATAAAGGTTATGGTAATTATATATGGATAAGATATCCATCATTAAATATAAGCATATTACATGCACATCTTAGTAAGATTTCGGTTAAAAGTAAACAAAAAGTTACTAGTGGTACACTGCTTGGATATACTGGTAAAAGTGGTAATGCTACTGGAATTCACTTACATTTAGGAATGACAAAAATAGGTAGTAGTGTTTGGATAGATCCACATAGTTATAACTATGTGGATTTAAATTCACGAAAAGATACTATTTATATAGTGAAAAAAGGTGATACACTTTGGGGCATTGCTAAAAAGTATTATAAAGATGGAAAAAAATATATTAACATTGCAGCAAAAAATAATATTAAAAAACCATATACAATATATCCAGGCCAAAAGTTAATTATACCTTAGTCAATAGTCAATGTTAAAGTGTGGGTAAGTAGAATATTAATTTAATTTGTTATATATATATTAAGGCTAAGATATTAATGATTAAAAGAAATAATTATTTCGTAAAAATGATTATTTCTTTTTTATTTTATGTGAGGGCTCCACCATGTTTAGATTACATCTAAAACGAAAGGAGCTATAGTGGATATCAGACCAAAAAGACGTAAATTTCAGGATAATCCATATACTTTAAAAAGTGATAAAGAAAATAATTTGTTTCTAATAACATTTAAAAATAATAGTGGATATCATGAAATAAAAGTCAACGAAGAAATATTTAATGTATTTGATGAATCAGAAAGGTATGAAAATGCAAGATTAAAAGAATATTCAGTGCATATTGAACATAGTGAGCAAAATGAAATTAGTTTGACTATAAAAAATGTTGCAATAATTGAAAGTATAGAAGAAAGTGTTATAAAAAACACAACTTTGATAGAATTAAAAGAATCTTTATTTAAGTTACCGCTCGTACAAAAAAATAGAATAATTAAATATTATTTTTTTAATAAAACACTAAAAGAAATCGCTGATGATGAATCTTGTTCAATTAATGCTGTTAAGCATAGTATTGATCGTGCTTTGCATACTTTGTCAATAAAACTAAAAAATAGTAATTTTAAAGATTGAGTTCGAAAGAACTCAATTCTTTTTTTTTACTAAAATATTGTATAAATTTTAAAATAATGTATAATCATAGATAAGAAGGCAGTTGTTGTTATTATGGATTTTAATTTGGAGGAAATAATAGGAAAAAATAAAATCAAAAATTCTTATGTTTATAAAGATACTGAAAATTTAGACTTTGAATATAGATATGTAGGTAAATATACATATAATATAAAACTATTATATGGTGAAGGTTTATATAGAATAATATTTTTTGTAAATGACTTAGAAAAATTATTAATAATGAATCAAATATTTATTAATAAGGAAAAATCTGTTGTTTATGAAAAATATAATGAAATAAAAAAATTTTTTTTAAACGCATCTATTAAGGATTTGACTGAAAAATTTATCACAAAAAACAATAATTACTAACTGCTGGAATTTGGCTTAAATAAGCCGCTTTTTTATGCTTCATTGCAGTGATTCTTGCAGTGATTCTTGCAGAGTTTTTTGCAGTGAAATTTGCAGGAAATTTTGCATTTACTTTTGCATTTAGACATGGTAAGATGTAGTAAAGTGGATGAATTATAAGTAAATACGTTTATTTATTCAAAAAATGTTGACATTTGCATCAAAAATTGAATGTGCAAATAGTTTAAATTCTATTATTAGTAATATTTAAAATGGTTATGGCACTTTTTATCGGCACCCATCATAATAAATTGTAGTAAAAATTTTATATTTATAACAACAAAATATCTAAAATGTTCCCAAAAATACTGGGTTTAAGGGACATATATATTTATAAAAGAAAATTATATAAATGAAAAGAGCCCGTTGAATCGTAATCAGCAGGTTGGGGGTTCGATTCCTCTTTTCAGCACCAAATATGTAAAATAGTACAATAAAATGTTGTATTATTATAAATAATGACATTAAAATTTACTTGTAACATATTATTTATTATGTTATAATACAACTAGCAACGAAGAGTGAGGCTTAATAGTCTCACTCTTTAATTGAAAAAAAGGAGGTCTTAAAAAATGGAAGAAAAAATAGCTAATGCTATAAAGGAACCATTAGAAAAAGAAAATATTAAATTACTAGGAGTACATTTCGGAAAAGAAGATGGACAAGATACATTATTTGTAACTATTGATAGTGAAAATGGTGTTGATATTGATTTATGTGTAAAAGCAAATGGTATAGTTGATCCAATAATTGATAGTCTTGATTTAGAACTTGAAAATTATGTGCTTGATGTTGGAAGTAAGGGAGTGAGTGAAAATGACTAAGAAAAAGAAAGAAGAAGTACAAACTGGAGTAAACGCGGTCGAATTTAAAAAAGCTTTAGATTTTATAGTTAAAGAAAAAGGTATTGATGAAGATGTTGTAATTGATGCTATGCAAACAGCTCTATCTACAGCGTTTAGAAAGAATTCTAAAGCAGATTATGCATCAAGAGTCTTAATTGATAAAAATACTGGAGATATTAAAGTATTTAAAGTAACTACAATTGTTGATGATTATAAAGATGATGATGATGAAATAAATCCTGAAACTGGAGAAGTTAATGTTAAACATGATTATTTAAATGAAATGACTATAAGTGAAGCAAAAGAAATAAATAAAGATTATCAAATAGGAGATGAAATACTTGAAGAAGTAACTCCTCATGATTTTGGTAGAGTTGCAATTTCAGTTGCTAAACAAGTAGTGCTTCAAAAAATTCGTGAAGCTGAACGTGAAAAAGTAATGAGTGAATTTGAAGACAAAGAAGATGAATTAATGGTAGGTTTTCTTGCTATGGAAGATGTTAAAAACTATTATGTAGATCTTGGTAAAGCAAGGGGAATACTTCCAAAAAGTGAATTAATTCCTGGAGAAAAATTAACTATGGGAGATTCTATAAAAGTATATATTACTAAAATAGAAAGTACACCAAAAGGACCACTTATTTTAGTTTCAAGAAAGAATCTTGGTTTTGTTAAAAGATTATTTGAACATGAAATACCAGAATTTAGTGATGGTACTTTAGAACTTAGAGGAGTAGCTCGTGAAGCTGGTGTTCGTAGCAAAGTTGCAGTTGCTTCAACTAATCCAAATGTAGATCCAATTGGAAGTTGTATTGGTGAAAAAGGAAGAAGAATTGCAAATATTATAAAAGAACTTGGCGGAGAAAAGGTTGACTTAATTGCTTATACTCCAAATATGGAAGAATTTATCGCTAATGCACTTAGCCCTGCTAAAAATTTAAATGTAAGTATTACAGATGAAAAGAAGAAAGAAGCATTAGTAATCGCTGATGATGAAAATTTAAGTTTGGCAATTGGTAAGAAAGGTATTAATATTAAGCTTGCTAGTAGACTTACTAAATATACAATTAATATTAAGACACTAGATGACATTAATAAAGAAATAAATAAATAAGGAGGTTTTTATGAAAGTAAAAAAAATACCTCAAAGAACATGCGTAATAACTCATGAAAAATTAGATAAAAAAGATTTGTTTAGAATAGTTAGAAATAAAGATGGAGAAGTTTTTATTGATGAAACTGGTAAAATGAATGGAAGAGGTGCTTATCTAAAAAAAGATAAAGCCGTAATAGAAAAAGCAAGAAATAATAAAGTCCTTGAAAGACATTTGGAAGTTACAATAGAAGATAATATTTATGATGAATTAATAAACAAACTATAAAAGAAAAGGAGGAAGATTATGACTGTTAAAGATTATGCAAATGAACTTAATACTGATGTTAAAACAATAATTAAAAAAGCAAAAGAATTAGGCTTTAATTATAGCAGTGAAAATGATATTTTAGATGATGATGCGATAATCATGTTAGATAATGAAATGTCTAATAATGAAGTTGAAGAAAATAAATTAACAGAAGAACTTGCTGATAAATTTGAACTTGAAGATAGAGCTGAAGAAGCAGCACTTGCTTATAATATTGAATTAGATGAAAATGTTAAGGTTAAAGAAAAAATAAAGAAAAAAGATTCAAATAAAGTAGTAGAAGATTTATCTTTAAAGAAAAAAAATATTTATAAAAATAAAACAAAGTTACAAAGTAATAAGGAAACTGTTGAAAGTAATGTTGTTTTATATAAAGAAGGAATGAGCGTTGCAGATTTAGCTAGTGCTTTAGGCGTAAGTGCTGGCGAAGTTGTAAAAAAACTTATTGGTCTTGGTCTTATGATTTCATCAAATCAAGCTATATCATTTGATGATGCATCTGTAGTAGTTCTAGATTATAATAAAGAACTTGTTCGTGAAGAAACAGCTGATATAACAAATTTTGAAGAATATGTTATTAATGAAAAAGAAGAAGATTTAGTTTTAAGACCTGCAGTAGTAACAATTATGGGACATGTAGATCATGGTAAAACAACACTTCTTGATTATATTCGTAATTCACATGTTGCATCTGGTGAAGCAGGCGGCATTACTCAAGCAATAGGTGCATATCAAGTAGAAAAAGATGGAAGAAAGATAACATTCATTGATACACCAGGCCATGCTGCATTTACTGAAATGAGAGCACGTGGTGCAAGTGTAACTGATATTGTTGTTATTATAGTAGCAGCAGATGATGGAGTTATGCCTCAAACAAAAGAAGCAATTGATCATGCCAAAGCTGCAGGTGTACCAATTATAGTTGCAGTTAACAAAATAGATAAACCAAATATTAATGTGGATAAAATTATGAGTGAAATGAGTGAACTTGGTCTTACACCTGAAGAATGGGGTGGAGATACAATATTTGTTAAAATATCTGCTCATACTGGAGAAGGCGTTGATTTACTTCTTGATAATATAAATGCATTATCTGAAGTATTAGAACTTAAAGCAAATCCAAATAGATATGCAAGTGGTTCAGTTATTGAAGCAAGACTTGATAAGAACAAAGGACCTGTAGTAACATTATTAATTCAAAATGGTACTTTAAGACTTGGAGATCCTATTGTTGTAGGAACATACTATGGAAAAGTTAGAAGTTTAAGAGATGATACTGGACGTGAAGTAGTAAGTGCAGAACCATCTAAACCTGTAGAAGTTACTGGGCTTGAAAATGTCCCAGTAGCAGGCGACAAATTTATGGCTTTTGAAAGTGAAAAAGAAGCAAGAAGTGTAGCTGATAAGAGAAAAGAACATGAAAAATCTAAAAAACAAGCACATAAAGCACTAAGCTTAGATGAATTATTTGATCAAATTAAAGAAGGACGTAAAGAAATAAATATAGTTTTAAAAACAGATGTTAAAGGTAGTGAAGAAGCAGTTAAAAATGCTTTACTTAAAATTACAGTTGAAGGGGTTAAAATAAATGTAATTAGAAGTGGAGTTGGAACTATTACTGAAAGTGATGTTGTACTTGCTAATGCTTCAAATGCAATTATAATTGGATTTAATGTTTCACCAAGTAAAGAAACTAAAGAAACTGCTAAGAATTATAATGTAGAAATAAGACTTTATAATATTATTTATAAATTAGTAGAAGAAATAGAAGCAGCCATGAAAGGTATGTTAGATCCTGAATTTGAAGAAGTTGTAATTGGCGAAGCCGAAGTAAGACAAATATTCCATTTCTCAAAAGTTGGAAATATCGCAGGATGTCATGTAACAAGTGGAATTGTAAAACAAAATAGCCCATGTAGAGTAATTCGTGATGGAATTGTACTTGTTACATCTAAAATTGCATCACTCCAAAGAGAAAAAGATCAAGCACGTGAAGTTAAAAGTGGATTTGATTGCGGTATGACAATTGATAATTTCCCAGATATAAAGGAAAAAGATATGATTGAAGTATTTGAAGTTAGGGAAGTGAAGAAAATATGAAATTAAAAGCAGAAAGAGCTTCTTCTGATATTCAAAAAGAACTTGGTAATATAATGTTATTTGAAGCAAAAGATAAAGACTTTAAAAATGTTGTTATTACTGATGTAGAAGTTTCAAATGATTTAAGTTATGCTAAAGTATACTTTACAACTGTTGATGATAAAAATAAAGTAGAAAGTGATTTAAACAATGCAAGTGGTTTTTTTAGAAGTCTTCTTGCTGATAGACTTGATATTAGACATACTCCAGAACTTAAATTTATATTTGATGAATCTATAGAATATGGACAAAAAATAGAAAAAATAATTAAAGAAATACATGAAAAAGATAATTAAAAATGTTTACTTATTTATAAAAAAGAGTATAATATTAAATGAAGGAAGCATTATCTGAATGCCTACCTTTTAAAATTTTGGGTTTTAAAAAGAAAGACATTAAAGCTTATAGAAAAAATCTATATCTTTCATGTCTTTTCTTTTTATATATATTTAACTACTAAAATAATAGTAAATATTATTAATAAAGTAATAATGAATCTATCAACAAGTTTAATAATAAAAGCTCTTTTATTCATCATTAAACCACTTCCTCTCTATAAATAGATTGTTATGGTAGGCACCAAAGATAATGCTTCATTAATTATTGTAATTTACTAACATTTCTATGTCAATATAAAATTGACATTATTATAAAAAAATAATAATTTATTGTTAAATGTAAAAAAGCAAATAAGCATTTGACATTAATAAATAAAAGTTGTATACTTTAATAGAAAAACAAAGAAAAAGAGGAGTAATATATAATATTTATTAGAGATGAAAAGTCAGTGGCTGAAAGCTTTTCTTAAAGATTTATATATGAAGGTAGCTTTTGAGTTTAAATTCTGAAATGAAGTAAGAATTTACGGAAATCCCGTTATAATATTAAGATTAATTAAGGTGGTACCACGATATATTCGTCCTTTGGTATTACCTTTTATTTTGGAGGAATAATTATGAATTTAATGAATGAAAATTTTGATGCTTTTGATGATTATGCTATGAAGTTTGATTTTAATGAAGAAGCAATAAGAAGAAAATATGAACATTCTTATAGAGTTATGGAACTAGGGGATAAAATAGTTTATTCTTTAGGGCTTGAAGAAGATGATTCATTCCTTGCTTGTATGATTGGTTTACTTCATGATATAGGTAGATTTGAGCAATGGACCAAATATAAAACTTTTAAGGATTTTGAATCAGTAGATCATAGTGATATAGCTATTAACTTATTATTTAATGATAATTATATTAAAAAATTTAATTTAGAAGAAAAGGATTATGAACTTGTTAAAACTGCTATTTTAAATCATAATAAACATGAAATAGATAAAAGTATTAAAGATGAACACATACTTTTACATTCCAAAATAATTAGAGATGCAGATAAAATAGATATTTTATATCAGCTTTCTAATCCTAAGATTATTAGAATGGATGAAAGTGATGATGAAATAAGTGATAGTGTTATTAATGAATTTAAAAATCATAAATCAATTGGATATGAAAATATAAGAAATGATAATGATAGAGTTATTTCAAGCATTTCATTAATATTTGATTTAAATTTTGATTATAGTAAAAAATTAATAATACAAAAAGAATATTTAGAAAGAATGTATGAATATTTGGAAAATAAAAAATTATTTAAAGAATATTTTGATGAAGCAATTAAATATTTAAAAGGAAGTGAAAAATAATGTTAGATAAAAAATATGATCATAAAAGTGTAGAAGAAGGTAAATATGATTTTTGGAAGAATAATGGATATTTTGAATGTGATCCTAAATCTTCAAAAACTCCTTATACAATAGTTTTACCACCACCAAATGTTACAGGAGTACTTCATTTAGGTCATGCGTTAGATGTATCCCTTCAAGATATAATAATTCGTTATAAGAAAATGCAAGGCTTTGATACATTATGGTTACCTGGTATGGACCATGCAGCAATCGCAACAGAAGCCAAAGTTGTTAAAAGACTTAAAGATAAAGGAATAAACAAATATGAATATGGTCGAGATAATTTTGTTAATGCTTGTTGGGATTGGACAAATGAGCATGCAGATGTTATAAGAAAACAATGGGCAAAACTTGGTGTTTCTTTAGATTATTCAAAAGAAAGATTCACATTAGATGAAGGATTAAGTAATGCTGTAAAAAAAGTATTTGTTGATTTTTATAATGAAGGACTAATTTACAGGGGTGAAAAAATTATAAATTGGGATCCTGTTGCGAAAACAGCTTTATCAAATGAAGAAGTAGAATATAGTGAAGAAAAAAGCGCGTTTTATCATATTAAATATAAATTAGAAGGTAGTGAAGAATATTTAGATGTAGCAACAACTCGTCCAGAAACATTATTTGGAGATACCGCAGTAGCAGTAAATGAAAATGATGAAAGATATAAAAAATATGTAGGTAAAAATGTAGTGCTTCCACTTGTAGGTAAGTTAATACCAGTTATTACTGATGAACATGCTGATATGGAAAAAGGAACTGGTGTTGTTAAGATAACTCCAGCACATGACCCTAATGATTTTGAAGTTGGTAATAGACATAATTTAGAAAGAATCATTATTATGAATGATGATGCAACTATGAACGAGAATGTTCCTTTAAAATATCAAGGCATGACAAGAGAAAAAGCTAGAGATGAAGTTTTAGAAGATTTAAAAAATGAAGATTTACTTATTAGTATTGAACCACTTGTTCATGAAGTAGGACATTCTGAAAGAACTGGAGTTATGGTAGAACCAATGCTTAAAAAACAATGGTTTGTTAAAATGAGACCACTTGCTGATCATGTACTTGAAGTTCAAAAAGATAAAAATAATAAAGTTAATTTTGTTCCAAGCAGATATGAAAAAACAATGAATCATTGGATGGAAATTACATATGATTGGTGTATTTCTAGACAACTTTGGTGGGGACATAGAATTCCTGCGTGGTATAAAGATGATGAAATATATGTAGGAATGGAAGCTCCAAAAGGTGAAGGTTGGATACAAGATGAAGATGTACTTGATACATGGTTTAGTAGTGCTCTTTGGCCATTTGCAACTTTAGGTTGGCCAGAAAATACTGAACTATTAAATAGATATTATCCAAATAACACATTAGTGACAGGATATGACATTATTCCATTTTGGGTTAATAGAATGACATTCCAAGGAGAAAAATTATTAGGTAAAAGACCATTTGAACATGTGCTTATTCATGGACTTATTAGAGATAAACAAGGACGCAAGTTCAGTAAATCATTAGGAAATGGAATAGATCCATTTGATATGATTGAACTTTATGGTGCTGATGCACTTCGTTATTACTTAGCAACTGATGTAGCACCAGGTACTGATATGAGATTTGATGAAGAAAAAATTAAATCTAATTGGAACTTTATTAATAAAATATGGAATGCATCTAGATTTGTTTTAATGAATATAGAAGATTTAAAAGAAATAAAATTAGAAAATTTAAAACCTGAAGATAAATGGATTATTTCTAAATTTGAGCATACTTTAAAAGAAACAACTAAATTTATGGATAAATTTGAATTTAATAATGCAGCAGCATCTATATATGAATTTGTATGGAGTATGTTTTGTGATAGCTATATAGAAATGGCTAAATACAGTATAGATACTATTTCTACTAAATCAACATTATGTTATATACTTACAAACGTTTTAAAATTACTTCATCCATTCATGCCATATGTAACTGAAGAAATATATAGAATGTTACCAGTTAAAGAAACTGAATCTATAATGATAAGTGAATATCCTAAATATAATAAAAAGAATATTTATGAATTAGAAGAATCAGTTATTGATGATAAACTTGAATTTATCAAAAACTTTAGAAATGTAAAAGCTGAAAATAATATGACTAAAGAATTAAAAGTAATGTTTGATACTACTGATGATAATGATTTGATAGTTAGAATGTTAAAATTAGATGGTAGTTTAGTAGATAGACCTTTAGGTATAAAAGCATATAAAGTATTTTCTAAAACTGTTAAAGCTCAAATATTCTTTGAAAAATTAGAAACAGAAGCTGATAAAAAAATAAAAGAAGCTCAAATTGAAATGTTAAAATTGTCTATACAAAGACGTGAAAAACTTCTTTCTAACGAAAACTATATTAATAAAGCACCTCAAGCAATTGTTAATAAAGAGAGGGAAGATTTAGAAAATGAACGTAAAAAATTAGAAGAATTAATGAAATAATATAAATAATAATTTGATTAAAATAATTTAATATGTTAAAATATTAATGAAATCACTGAGAATATTATTAAATCAATATTTATAGAGAGTTTAGTATGGTGGAAACTAAATAATATATTTAATAATTCCTACTCAAATATAAGTGATACGTTAATTACGTTATAATTATAAAAGTTAAATATAGGAATGGTACCGTCTATTTAGACTTCCTTGTACTATTCTTTTTATTTTAAAAAAGGAGATTTTTTATGAGATTAAGTAGATTGAATATTAAAAAAATTAATTTAAGTGATGTTGATAAGAATTATAGTGGCCAAGATATTTTAATGAAATTAGGTGAGTTATATCAATTTGAAAGTGGTATATATGGATATGGTAATTTATGGACAAAACTTGAAAGATTTGTTGAAAATGTAATTATAGAAGAACTTGATAAAGTTGGATGTATTCAAGTTGAATTTCCAAAGCTTCAACCAAGAAAAATTTGGGATCAATCTAATCGTTGGGATATGTATACTAAAGATGGAGATATAATGTTTACTTTAAATAATAATCTTGGTGAATATGGTCTTGCTCCAACTGCAGAAGAATGTGCTACATTGTTTGGAGCAAATAGATTAATTTCTTATAAAAATTTACCTGCAATTTACTATCAAATTGGTGAAAAATTTAGAAAAGAAATAAGAACTCGAGGTTATTTATTTAGACCAAGAACATTTGTAATGATGGATGCATATTCATTTGATAAAACAGAAGAAGATATGAAAAAAACATATGCTATTATGCATGAAGCATATTTAAATATATTTAAAAGATTACATATTAATATTATGCCTACAGTAAGTGATAATGGAGTAATAGGTGGAAAAGTTGCAGAAGAATTTCAAGCATATACACCACTTGGTGAAGATAAAATACTTTATGATGAAAAGCAAAATTTAGGTATCAATAAAGAAGTATTAGAGTTTGATAATAAAGAAGAATATTTAAAACAATTAAATATAGAAGATGTAAGTAGTTTAAAAGAATATAGTTCAGTAGAACTTGGTAATAATTTTCAACTTGGAACTAAATATTCTGAAAGTATGGGTCTTTACTATATTGATGAAAATGGTAATAATAAACCATATTATATGGGATGTTATGGTATAGGACTTGGTAGAATAATAGCTGTACTTATTGAAAATAATGTTATAAAAAATGAAGATAAAATTAAAGGATTTTCACTTCCTTATGATGTAGCTCCATATAAAGTACAAATTATATATAATGAAAACAATAAAGAATATGCTGAAAAATTATATAAATTATTAAATGATAATGGAATTAATAGTATTATTGATGATAGAGAAGGACTTCAATTTGGTAATAGAATAAATGATGTTTATGTACTTGGAACTCCTAAAATGATAGTTCTTGGAAATAGATTTGATAATGAAAATATTGAAATTGAAGATACAAAAACTAATGAAAAAGTAAATACTACTATTGAAAATATTGTTAAAGTTTTAAAATAAATTGTAGCATTATTGATACAATTTATTGACTTTTAGTTAGATTTATGCTATAATTAGTATTGTTGAAAGGGAGTAGTTCCGAAGACATTCGTTATAATTCAATAACACGATTCTTATGAATTTGGATTATATGTAAAGAACAAGACTTTTATAGAAATATAGAAGTCTTTTTTCTATATTAAGAAAGGAGGTAAAAATAAGATTTTGATACATTAAACAAATTGATGTATAATAAGATTGAAAAAAGGAGAGGATATTATGAGAAATATGAAAGTAAGAGATATGAAAAAAACTATTTTATATGGAATTGTTTGTTTATTTTTATTAATTACAATTGTTAGTAGTTTTCAAACTATTAAAAGTGGTGAAGTAGGATTAAAAGTAAGATTTGGTAAAATTGTTAGTAGTCAGTTAAATGAAGGATTTAATTTTAAAATACCTTATATTGAAGATATAGTAATTGTTAATATTAAAGTACAAAAAATTGATCTTAGAACAGAAAGTTCAAGTAAAGACCTTCAAACTATTGAAACTGATATAGCAGTAAACTATAGAATTGAAAGTAATAAAGCAAGTGAACTTTATAGAACTGTTGGTAATAATTATGAATCAACTATATTAGATCCTGCAATTAAAGAAAGCATTAAAGCAACAATTGCTAAATTCACTGCAGCAGAAGTAATTACTAAGAGAAGTGAAGTATCACAAAAGTGTATGGAAGAGTTACAAGCAAAAGTTCAAAAATATGGAATTGTTATTGATAACTTTAACATTACTAACTTAAGTTTTAGTCAAGAATATACTAAAGCTATTGAAGATAAACAAGTTGCAGAACAAAGACTTGAAAAAGCAAAATTAGAAGCAGAAGCAAAATTAGTAGAAGCAGAAGCAACTAAAAAAGCAAATGATTTAATGAAACAAAGTTTAACTGATAATTTAATTGAAAAACAATTTATTGAAAAATGGGATGGTAAACTTCCATCTACATATGCAGGTAAAGATATTCTTGGAATATTTAACTTGAAGTAAAAAAATACTTGACAAATGCATATCATTAATATATAATCTTATTTGTTGAAAAAGAAAGAAAGAGATCCACTCTTCACCAGATGTAAAAGTACATTGGTAAAAAAGCTTAATTTAATAAAATAAATAAAGTTTTTTAAGTGGACTCTAGCGTCCACTTTTTTAATTAAAAATAATATGGAGGTGTTAGCAATAGCTAAGCAAAATGAAGTTCAAATTAATGAACAAATAACTTTTGAAAACGTAATGGTAATTGGACCTAATGGTGAAAAAATGGGTATCAAATCCATAAGTGATGCCTTAACACTTGCAAAATATGCAGGGCTTGATTTAGTTTTATTAAATAATGATCCTAAAAATCCAGTTTGTAAAATAATTGATTATAATAAGTATCGTTATGAAAAACAAAAACAAATTAAAGAAGCAAAGAAAAAACAAAAAGAACAAAATCTTGAAACAAAGGAATATCGTTTAAGTGTAACAATTGATGTAGGAGATTTTGAAACTAAACTTAGAAATGCAAAAGCATATCTTGAAAAAGGTCACAAAATTAAAGTTTCTGTAAGATTTAAAGGAAGACAACTTGCACATCCAGAACTAGGTAAAGATGTTATAATGAGATTTGCAAATAAACTTGAAGATGTTGCAGATATAGAAGTTATGCCAAAAATGGAAGGAAGAAGTATGCAGCTTTTTCTAGCACCAAAAAAAATAGAAAGGAAGAATTAACATGGCAAAAATGAAATCACATGGTGGAATCAGTAAAAAAATAACAGTAAGAAATTCTGGTTCAGCTAAAATTGGACACGTTGGAGCAAACCACATGAGTGGTAAAAAACCAACAGACTTTAATAGAAAGGCAAGAAAAGGATCTGTATTAAGTAGTGGAGACGCAAAAAGATACAGAGGACTTGTAAAGTAGGGTGAATTAAATGACAAGAGTTAAAGGTGGAGTAGTTTCTAAAAATAGAAGAAGAAAAGTATTAAAAAGAGCAAAAGGATATTTTGGAAGTAAACATAGATTATATAAAACAGCTCAAGAACAATTATTCCATAGTGGAGCTTATAGCTTTAATGATAGAAAGAAAAGAGCAAATGACTTTAGAAAATTATGGATTACAAGAATTAATGCTTCTTGTAGAAGTAATGATATAACTTATTCTAAATTCATTAATGGTCTTAAAAAAGCAAATGTATCTATTAATAGAAAAATGCTAAGTGAACTTGCTATTTTTGCACCAGAAGAATTTACTAAATTAGTAAAAATGGCTAAAGATGCTTTAGAAGGAAAAGTTACTAAAGAAACTAAAGTTGAAGAAAAAGTAGCTAAAACTGTAGAAGAAAAAACTGATTATAATAAATTAACTGTTGCTGAATTAAAAGCATTATGTGAAAAAAATAATATAGAAGTAACATCTTCTATGAAAAAAGCTGATTTAGTTGCTGCTTTAAATAAATAATTGAAAAAATACCTCATTATATGTATAATATGTAATGAGGTTTTTTATATGAAAGAGTTTGTTGATCCATTTTTATATAATGTTGATAAATTAGATATACATGGACTAGATAGATTTAGTGCAGTAGCAATGATTAAAAATTTTATTGATAATGAATGTAAGATTGAAGCTAAAAAAATAATAATTGTTCATGGTCATGGTGAAGGTATATTAAAAAATGCAACTCTTGAATATTTAAAAACTGATAAAAGAGTGTTAGAATATAAACTTGATATATTTAATGATGGACAAACTATAGTATATTTAAAGTAGGTGATAATATGCAACAATATTTTGGTAAAAGTAAAAAAGATAATATTATTTATCTTAATGAATATGATTTAAATCATATTAAAAATGTTATGAGAATGAAAGAAAATGATGAAGTAATAGTTGTATATGATAATATTAGTTATAAATGTAATTTAAATAAAGATTTATTAAGTGTTAGTATTGAAAGTATTTTTAAAGAAAATACTGAAAAAAATGATTTTAAAGTATATGTACCTTTATTAAATGATGAAAAAATGAGTTATATATTTAAACATGGTACTGAACTTGGAGTAACTGAATTTGAAGTAGTAATGTATAATCATTGTAAATATAAATTAAATAAAAAAGATTATGATAAAAAGTTAATTAGATGGTCTAAAATCATTAAAGAAGCTAGTGAACAATCAAATAGATTAATTATTCCAAAATTAAATGGAATAATTGAAAGTAATAAAATTGAAGCAAACAAGAGTGTAAATATAATGTGTTCACTTGACAAAGAAAATGTAAAACATATATCAAGTGTATTAACACTTTCTAATTGTAGTGATACAATAACATTAGTATATGGACCAGAAGGTGGTCTATCAAAGGAAGAAGAAAAATATTTAGGGGAAATTGGATTTATAAAAACTTCTTTAGGAACAGATGTACTTAGAACTGAAACAGTTCCTTTGATGGTTGCTTCTATAGTCAAATACTTAAGGGATAGTGATTAGTAATGGAAAAATTTGAATTATTTTTAGATGCTTTTGTAAATGCAGATACGTTTTTATTATTTGTAGTAGTTATGGCAATAATATTATTTGTTTTGATAATGGCTTTATTTAAAACAAGAAATGATGTTATTGAACTAAAAAATGAAAAAGATAATAATGTTGTTAATGAAGATAATTTTATTCTTAGAGATATAGTAGCAACAAATGAAGAAGATAAAATTGATGAAAATAAACCATTAATTAAACAAGTTAATATTCCAACAATTGAGACATATGATGATGAAATTAATAGATATGAATATAATGAAGAAGAAAGTGCAGTAATATCTGCTGATGAACTTCAAAAGGTAAAAGAACAAAGAATGAATGAACTTGGTGTTAGTGAAAATGATGCGATTATAAAAAAATATGAAGAAGAACAAGAAAAGAAAGCTATTATTAGTTATGAGCAACTAGTTAAGAATGCATCTAATATAACACTAACATATAAAGAAGAGGAAACTAAAAAGGGTGCACCAAAAATTAATAAAATAGAAGTTAAAGAGAAAGAGGTAACTCCTGCTGAAAGTTATATAGATGAAGAACAATTTTTAAAAATACTTAAGGAGTTTAGATTAAGTTTAGAATGAAAACATTTTTAATAAAAACACTTGGATGTAAAGTGAACTCATATGAAAGTGAATTTATGAGAAGCTTACTTATAAGTGAAGGATATAATGAAGTAGATAATAATGCTGATATTTGCATAATAAATTCATGTACAGTTACAAATACTGCAGATAATAAAAGTAAACAAGTTATAAATAATATTAAGAAAACAAATCCAAATGCTATAGTAGTAGCATGTGGATGTTTTTGTCAGTTTAGAAAAGATAATATAGATTCATTAATAAATGCTGATATTATAATTGGAAATAGAAATAAAAGTAAAATAGTTTATTATTTAAAAGAATATGAAAAAAATCATAAAAGAATAATTGATTTTTATGATATGGAACTATCTGATTTTGAAGATATGGAAATTAAAAAATTTGAAACTCATCATAGAGCATTTATAAAAATAGAAGATGGTTGTAATAATTTTTGTAGTTACTGTATAATTCCATATGTTAGAGGTAGAGTTAGAAGTAAAGATTTTAATAAATGTGTAATGGAAGTAAATGATTTAGTATTATCAGGTCATAAAGAAATAGTATTATCAGGAATACATACTGGAATGTATAATAGTGATGGTAAAAGACTTTCTAATTTAATAAATGAAATATCTAAAATAGAATTACTTAAAAGAATAAGACTTTCTTCTGTAGAAATAGTTGAATTAGATGATGGTATGATGGAAATAATAAAAAATAATAATAAGTTTGTGTCTCACTTACATATTCCACTTCAAGCAGGATGTGACAAAACTTTAAAAGCTATGAATAGAAGATATGATTTAGAATATTTTACAAATAAAGTTAATACTATAAGAAGTTATAGAAAAGATATTTCTCTTACAACTGATGTAATAGTTGGTTTTCCAGGGGAAACTGAAGATGATTTTAATGAAACTTATGAATATTGTAAGAATATTAAATTTGCTAAAATACATGTTTTTCCATATTCTGATAGGAATGGAACAGTAGCATCAAGAATGACAAACAAAGTACCAAGAAATATAATTAAAGAAAGAGCAAGAAAGTTAATAGAACTATCTAATAAATTAGAAAGTGATTATTATAATAGTTTTATTGGTAAAAATGTAAGTGTTTTAATTGAAGAAAATAAAGAAGATTATTATGTAGGATTTACTGATAATTATATACCAATAAAATTAAAAGGAATATATAAAATTAATGAAATTTATGATATAAAACTTGAAAAAGATAATATAAATTTCAATTTTGAATAAAAAAATAAATAAAAAACTTGATAAAATCAAGTAAATGTGTTAATATTAATTTACTTGATTTGAGATGGCGATGTAGCTCAGTTGGCTAGAGCATCTGGTTCATACCCAGGGGGTCGTGGGTTCGAATCCCTCCGTCGCTACCAATTGAAAAAATCGTCGAACCTTTCGGCGTTGAGATAAGACTTGATTGAAAAATCAAGTTTTTTTGTTGTTAAGAAAGGTTGTGATAGATATGTTAAATATTATTAAAGAAAAACTTGAAATAAGCTCTGATTTAAAGAAAAAGATTAATTGGGCAAAGAATTATACTTATGTTTCCATAACTATTGAGAAAGGTGCTTTAATTAAGCTTAAACCAACTAATATTGCTATGTAGATCCTCATAAAGTAATAATTAATAATTATATAAAAATGAAATGTTAATTGTCTTTTGCGTAAAATGTATGTAAATGAGTTGTAAAATTTTTCGACTATAGTATTTAATAGATAGTATATGTGCTAAAATAATGCTGAAAGAAAGGGAAAAAATATGGAAAATAGTAATGGAAGAAAAAATAATAAAGTATTAATAATATTAGTTATAGCATTGAGTTTAGTGGTAATAGGGCTTGGTGGATGGATAATATATAATAAGTTTTTTACTAATAGCGCAACATCCAAAATACTTTTTGTTAATAGACAAGTAGATAATAAAATTTCTGTTGGCGATGAAATTTCAATAGGTGGTGAAAACTTTTATGTAATAAATAGTGATGATAACATAACTTCGGTAATATCAAAATATAATCTTATGGTTGGATATGTATTAGATGTTAATGAAGAAGCGATATGTGATGAAACTGAATATAGCGATGAATGTTATACAGATATTAGTTACAAATTCAATAAGGAATTAACTAATCAAGATAAAGGCTATGGTTTGCAAAGTCAAGAAGCTAAAGGATGGTATGAACATACAAAACAATTAGTGGGAATTGTACCATTTAGTGAAGCATATTATTGGTGGTATTCATCAAATATTACCGAAAAACCTGATTATAATACAAATACTATGTATAATATTTATGATAAAAGTTTAAGTAAAGTTTCACCTAAAGTAAATGTTGATGAAGTAAATGACGTTTATAAGTGGGTTGAGCATAATGATTATGTCAATGATTATAAAGGATATTCTATAGCATATTATGTAGAACAATATGTAACTAAATTAATAGAATTAGGAGCTCCTCAAAATATTACTGGAAGATTATTAAAGTCAAATGAAGCGTTAAAATTAGGTTGCTATGAAAAAAAATATGAAAGTGAAATGAATAGTTATAAAGAAGGAAATTGCACTTCTGAAAAGATGTATGATGATGCGACTATTGTTGGTAATGCACCCGCATGGTTATATAGTTCCTCATATTGGCTAGGTAGTGCTGATATGTCTGGAAGTCATAATACTAGTATAGATTTTAAAAGAGTGTATTTCATAAGTACAGGTGGAGATATTAGCAGTACATATTATATTGATAATCAATTAGGAGTAAGACCAGTTCTTGATATTCCAACTAAAGAATTAAATTAATTTTTAGTTCTTTTTTATGAAAACAAGATTATAATTATTTACACTTTTTATGTAATGTAATATATTTAAATTGCAATTGAGTTTTATCTCAATTTTCAATGATAGTCCTTTTTATCCAACGAGTATTAAGGACGTACCAAATAGATAATTACTCTGACATTTGTCAGAGTTTTTTTATGCCTTGAAACGGAATATAGTAATATTACGATGTAATTAAATTGGAAAAACATGTGGTATAATTGAATATGTAAGGAGGTATAATATGTATCTAATTTTTGGAACTACTAATAAAAGAAAGGTAGAAGATTTACAAAACATAATTCATGAAATGAATTTAGACATTCAAGTTGTTAGTATGGACGATATAGGTTGGGATAGAGGTGAAATTGAAGAAAATGGTTTTACTATAGAAGAAAACTCGCTAATTAAAGCAAAAGCTATATTTGCGTTTTGTAAAGATCATAATATAGATTATCCAATAATGACAGACGATGCTGGATTATTTGTAGATGCATTGAATGGCGAACCTGGTATATATACTGCTAGATATGCAGATGATGAACTTGCTTTGAATCCGGATTTACCTAAACATCAGTGTGTTATTAAATTACTTAGAAATCTTAATAATAAAGTGAATAGAAATGCAAAATACAGATGTTGTGTAACATGCATGATGCCTAGTGGAGATTATAAACAAGAAATTGGTGAAAGTAATGGGACTATTGCAAAAGAAATAATTGGAGAATTAAAGAAACCATACTTTTATTCAGTATTCGTATTGGAAGGTACAAATGTAGCTTTTAATGAATTAAAGGGTGAAGAGCTTGATAATACTTATAGATATAATGCTTTAAGAAAGTCATTGAAAAAAAATTTAAATAACTCGCAATATTAAGATATTAGGAATTGAGAAATCAGTTCCTTTTTTAGTAATATTGCAATTAGTTATAATTTTAAAAATTATGGTATAATATTAAGTGAAAAAAACTATTATGAGGTGTAATATGAGTAATGAGGAATTAATATCAATTTTAGAAAAAAGATTTATCATAAATGAAAAAATGCATAAGGGAATTAATTGGGATGATGTTTTAAAAAGGCTAAACAATGAATCATTATTTTCTTTAAGATATATGGAAGAAACAGGTGGAGAGCCGGATGTTATAATGTATGATAAAGAAAATGATAAGTTTGTTTATTGTGATACTTCAATAGAATCTCCTATTGGAAGAAGAAGTTTTTGTTATGATATAGATGCTTTAAATAGTAGAAAAAGCAATAAACCAAATTCGGACATTATAACAGAAGCAAATAATAATAAGGTAAAA
>Ga0247609_10000742_pt1 | contig 42952 bp, 48 predicted proteins | sample 172DNAGHGlowgp2_FD_193487 | JGI IMG/M metagenome (GOLD analysis project Ga0247609, IMG submission 193487) | Sheep rumen microbial communities from Palmerston North, Manawatu-Wanganui, New Zealand - 1728 DNA GHGlow gp2 | ecosystem: Host-associated > Mammals > Digestive system > Stomach > Rumen ... | reverse complement strand
GAATGGCAAGCCGTGCGGATGTGAACGATGTAATTACTTCTCAGAATATTGAGAATGCCATCGTAAACACTAACAACAACATAAGCTCGCAGTTTGCTACACAGAATCTTGCAAATATGAATAATTTTGCACAGGTTCAGGCAGCAATTGCAGCTTTAAGCGCTCAGCAGTCAAGCTGCTGCTGTGACGTAAAGAACACTATCCTTGCAGACGGACAGCTTACACGCAACATGCTTCAGGATCAGACTATCCAGACATTGCGCGATAAACTTGCCGATAAGGATAAGGAGATTCTTGTTGCACAGCTTGCAGCAAGTCAGGTAGCACAGACTACTCAGCTTGAAAACTACATCGAACAAAAACTTGCAGCTTTAGAACCAGCAGCATAACATAGGAGGACCCTATGGATAACAAGAAGATTGCCAGCATGCTGCTTAAGGTTCAGATGGACGACTTGAAGGATGCCGACATGCTTGTAGACTATGCAGAAGCTGCAGAGCGCGAAGGCGACACAGCTATTGCATCTGCAATGTATGCGCGTGCTAAAAACCGGCTGGTCCAGATGAACGAATGCAAGCGCACTATTGAAGGCGTTATGATGCGTGCCGAACAGGAAGCCGCCGCAAAAGGCGAAACTGTAAGTACAGCCGGAATCTACTCCGAGCTTTACAACGACTGGATCAATTCCTGGGAAGAAAAGCTCAGGGCCCGCATGATGTAGAAAATAAAACCGTTGTGTTTTTGGGAGGCAAAGTGCCTCCCTTTTTTATTTCCACGTAAAATATAACTTTTTTTCTACTTGTTTATGATTTTTTTAAATGGCGGGATTTATACTTAATACAGGGTGGCCTATGGCAGAAGATAAGAAAATTAATTACGGACTGATTATTACTCTAATGATCACAATTTTAGGATGGGGGGCAACATTCGGTGTGTGTCAGAACAAAATCGAAAACAACGCGAGAGCCATTGAAAGGCTTGAACAATACAAAGCCGCAATGGATTCAAACACTCAGCAGATTTATACACAGCTTGCTGGGCTTAATGCAAAAATGGACCTTATCCTCGACGGAAGAATTGTCACAGGAAAGTAATACCAAACCGGAAGAAAAACAGGAGACAAAGCAGAATATGATACACAAGAGCCTTACAGATCTTGATTATTCAGTACAGGGGAAATTTCACGATTGTTTTACAAAAATGAACAGCAGCGAGCTTCTTAAGAATATGGGAGTAGAAAAAGTTGTAATCAACGAGACATTGCGCGACCTGGCAACACAGATGGCTTATTTTACACGTGGCCGTATGGAAGTAAAATATGTAAAGCAGTTTTATGCTGCGGCCGGACTTTATGATATTGGAGAAGTTGAAGCCAGAACGGTATGCACAAATACACTGCGAAGTAATCACATGAGTGGTAAGGCTGTAGACTTTGTGCCGGTTAAAGACGGTAAGTTATGGTGGAATGCGCCTGCAGAAGTATGGCGCGTTATGGGAGAAATTGGAGAAAGTTGCGGACTTAAGTGGGGAGGACGCTGGAAGGAATTTCCTGATTGCCCTCACTTTGAAGCATAGGAGTATATATGGACTTCAACACAATACTTAATACTGTAAAAGAATACGTGCCGGTTCCGGTTATCGTTGCAGTTGTGTGCGTAATTATGCTTGTATATGGAAGCTGTTATTTTGCATCTGCAATTGAAGAAAGCCTGGAGCAGAAGAAAGGTAAGCAGATTAAGATTTTTGATCACAAGAAAATCTGGCTGAGTGCTTTTTGGTGCATTATCGTTACTGTTGCACTTGCAGTCTCAAAAGCAATTGAGTGGAAAGAAGTGCTTTATTACTGGCTGTTAATTTTGGGAGCTTCTACATTTTTATACGAAGCATTCCTTAAAAAAATAGGTATTAAAAAGGAGGACCAGCAATGAAAAACAAATTGACTATCATTGCAGTAATCTGCGTTATTGCAGGTTGCATCATGGGCTACTTTAGCACAATTGCTATTGTAGATTATACAGCAATAGCTGTAATGGCCTTTGGTTTTGTTACACTTATTGTGAACACACTTAAAAAGGCAGAGAAAAAGACCTGGAAAGAATATGTAGGCGTTGCGCTTTTTGCTATTTCCGGTGGAGCCTGCGCACTTGCAGGTATGGCACAGGACACTATGTCACAGCTTATTACTTTGGTTGCGGGGCTGGTTGTGTTTATTGCGGGGCTAATTACAGTAAGTATTAAAAAAAAGAATGATTAAGAAATTACTTGCAATATTATCCGGTATAGGTGCAGTTTTTTCTGCTATTTTTTACGTGCTTTTCAAACAGGCACAGGTAGAAAAAGCAGAACAGAAGGACCGTGCAATGAAGGCAGAAGCAGATGTTGCTATTGCACAGAAGAATGCAGAGCTTAAAAAGGAGGACGAAGAGCTTGCTCAAAAAAGTCATTCAGGTAATCAGCTTGATAATTTTAATGCTGGCCTTGACCGGCTGCGTAAGTCATCCGAAAGAGGAAAAGAAAGAAATACCGGCAATTAAGACGGTATATTTTCCTTCCTTCCCAGAGCCGCCGGAGGATATAAAACCGTTGGATAAAGATAACAACATTGTTACATCCAGCGGAACGGAAATTGCATACGTTGTACTTCCGTACTGGTATTGGAACTTAATTATTGATTATGTTGAGGAAACGGAGCAGGCAGTAACCTCCCTTACTGTACAGCATCCGCCCTAAAATGTGAAGTTTTGCCATAACTTTATATTTAGTCCATAAAAAATAATTAACATGAATAGTTCAGGCCCGTGCATTAATCACCCTTCCCATTGATTGCACGGGCCTTTTTTATTGCATGAACCTAGTAGTTTAGTATATAATTGCGCTATGACTTTTAAAGAACCCCATGATTTTAACCTATAATAAAATTATAGGAGAAAGAAACATGTGTAGAAAATCACCGTCAGTACTCTATGTCTACAAAAAAATCAGAACAACAAAAAAGTCAGTACTTTATGAGGAACTGGAGGACAGCCCTCTATCAGTACATGACTTTGCTTTTATCTGCGATGTAATTGCGGGGCTAAGCATTATGGAGCTTAGCGAGAAGTTTCATAAAACGCCATCCAGAATATCGCAATGGAAGCGCGAAGTATGCCAGAAGATACACCAGTTTGATCTTGCAAAGATGGCTACGCGCTAATTTCCTTGCCGTAAGCGTACAGGTACCGGTATATGATATTGACGACGACTTGCGGCATTTTATCGTTATAAACCTGCTGGATGAACTGTCCGCACGGTGCAAGCGGATAATATACATCACGGTACCGTGCAAACATTCCACGCTCATTAATACAGATCATAATATCACAATGCGATAAATCAGGTGCATCCGGTGCATAGAAAATAGTGCCTTGAAAACTTACGCAACCGTGAGAATCTGCATGACGTGTAAACTGAGCGCAAAGAATATCATCTAAGTTTGCAGGCGGATCTATGTAAAAGTTATCATCATCGGCAGGAATCACAGCATATTGTTTATTAAACCATGCTATATATTGCGAGATTATAGAGTTGGCTTCCTCTACAGTTTGTGCATTATTTTTATAAAGCCATATAGGAAGCTGGCCCTGGATGGTACACCACATACGCTCAACACGGCCCTTTGCTTCCGGCGACCAGGCAAGAATCTGATGTATATGCAGATCCTCACAAATACGTTGCCATTGCGTGCGCTTTTCATGCATCACTTCTAATTTTTCCCATTGCGCCAGGTTTTTACCTTTGGGAGTATGACAGAATATTGCAGCACGATCGGAATATATCTCACGCGGAATACCATAAGCATTGCATGTTTGACGGAGCACTTCCAGGTAACCGTACAAGCATTCATTTTCTGTAAAGTACAGGCCCGTTATTTTACCGGTTGCATCATCAATACCACCGGAAAGGCAATAGCGCTTATCGTCGCCAAACTTATAGAACCATGCAAACGGAGTGCCATCTACCTGCATTAAGTCACCTTCATTGTATCGGCGAAGGCGTGGACGGTGTACTTCTTTTTTGACCTTGACCTTATGAGATTCAGGGGACACAAGGTTATATTCCGCGAGTATATTGCGCACGGTAGAGAGTGATACATCAATGTTTTCAAACTCTTGCAAGCACTTTTGGAAGTAAGAAAAGTTTACATCCGAGTACTGGCCGGAATACAGGCAGGCAATTTTTTCACGTAGTTTTGCATCTAACTTATGAGGCGGAACGTGACCTATATTGCCATGCTCAAAAGCTTTATTGCCAAGTTGAGCATACTTTTTTTTAAGCCTGCATAAATGCTGGATGGTATATCCGGTAGATTCTGCAGCCTGCTTTAAGGTGTACTTATGCTGGTATAATCCCTTAACATATAAAGGGAGCACAGCTTTGTGTTTTTGAACGACGGTATTTTTCATAACACAAATCCTCCGAAAGAGTATATCGGCTAGCATACCAAAAAAACTTTAATGCGATTTTAAACTTTTTACAAAAAATATAAAAAAATTGCACAGAAATTGCAGTTTTATTTATTTAATATATTATTTTGTGCTTGACAGTGTAAATAACACGGTGTAAGATTAATTTAACTTCACAAGATGAAATGTTAAACATTCTGATTGTGAAGCACAGAATTGATCTAATTCACCGTCTTTTAGATCCATTCTGCTGGATCAAATCACGGATGCCAGACTAGCAAGACGGTAGCTAGCCTGGCGTTTTTTTTATTAGGAGTATTATTATGACTTACTACGAGTATGCAGGAGAAATGCAGGAATTGTGTTTCAAAATCTCACAGGCACAGAAGGTGCTGGGAGAAACTGGGTTGTATGATTTTTATTATGCAACAAGCTCTGGTTTTGAAAAGCTGCGCAAAGAAATGAGCGTAGAAGAGGCAGACAGACCTATTGATAAAGATCAGGAAGAAACACTTGATAACACCAGAGCTTATCTTAAAGAAGTACAGACAGAGGCCACTGAAAAACTGGACCAGGAGGTTACAGCATGACAATGGCAGAATATATAGGAGAGTTGAAAAATACTCTTGTCAAAGTAAATAAACAGAGCTGGACGCTTGTTTCCATGTTGGATGAAAACAGTCAGAACAAAGAAGAAGCCGGAGAATATGAGCAGGAAACTCTTGAAAAATCAAAGGCTGCTTTAACTTCTCTTACAGAAGTTTTTGGGAGGCTGTAAGTATGAAAGACATAGATTATGATGCTTACCTTAAAACAATTCCGGATTTAGCTACAAGTCAAAAAGATACAATCAAAAAATATCTGGAAGAACAATGTGAAAAGGACGAAGCACTTAAAGCTTTATACAAACCTTCTCATATTGACGGTTGTTACAATTTTATTCTGGAATGTGTTAGAAAAACTGCTACTGGTGGATGCAATGCTGTTGTTGAAGATGCAATAGTTTTCAAAATGGCAAGAGACTACTTTATTGAAATCTTACCAAAGCTTGATGAAGGTTTATCTACTCTTGATGAAATTATACCAAAGGCAGAAGTTGAAAAGGTACAGGAAACTGTCAAAGAAGTTACGGGGCAGATTGAAGAAGATGCTGCAGAAGAGCCGGCAGAAGAGAAGCTTAAAATACAGAGCGTTGAAGAAACACCTGCAGAAACGGAACCAGAACCAGAACAGCAAAGCGAAGAAGTCCAGTATGATGAAGAAGGACAAGGTATGCTTTTTTCATTTTAGGGAGTGCAGCGATGAAAGTACCTACAGACTGGAATGACCGTTTTGAAATTATTGACGGACAAGTTTACCGGATTGTCAAAGCTTACTGGTATAAACGTGAGCTTGATGTTTATATGGAAAGCGCAGACGGAAAATATTATAGACGTAATATGTATCAGTCTTGTTTGCGGGGCTGGTGTGTTGCGTTTCCTGGCATGAAGTTTTATGAGCGAGGCGATCCTATGATTGCACAGCTTGAAGAATGGTGCCAGTTATCAAAATCAGGTAATTTTGGTGGTGGTGAGCTTACCGAAGAAGATAAAGATATTATCTGCAGTGTTTATCCTGCATTCCGTTATACGCTTAAGAAATACAAAATACACATGCGCTGGCAGTGTATGGATGTATTAATCAAATGGATAGAGCATCCGCAGCTTGAATTTGTACTTGCAGCAGGTTATGTAAAAGTTGGTATGAGTAAATACTTCTGGAATCTGAGCGAAAAGAAGCGCTGGGATTGCGCTAAGTTTATGCAAAGGCATCCGGAATGCGATGAGTTTAATACCAGGGAAATACTATCTTGTTTGAAGAGTAACAATCCTGATTTATGCGCAGAGTATTTTATGAATGTAGACGAATATACACGTAAAGGTTATTACGATTACAAAATTACTCTTGATGACTACATTTATTTAAAAAAGCTTAAGGGAATTAAAAAAGATATATTTCCTACTGTTATGAAGCGCAAATTAAGTATTTATACAGATGTTTTACGAATGCTAAACAATTCAAATCACGATATAAACGACGAATACTGGAGGCATCCAAAAGACTTATGCGCTATTCATGCAAGACTTGTCGAAGAACGCGACAGGGAACGCGAACAGCGGCAGCTTGCAGAAATGGAACAGTTTAAGAAGAAACTTGCAAAAATCGTAAAAAGATTCAACGGTTTACCACGCAAAGTAAACGGATATTCAATTTTTGTTACTGCTGATTTTGAAGAATGGAAAAGGCAGGCCAGTGCTTTACATCAATGCATAGTTGCAAGTGGGTATTACAAGACTATGGCTAATGGAGGCGGAGTTATTGTGTTTATTCAAAAAGACGGAATTCCGCAGGCTACAGCTCAGGTAATGTCATCCGGTGTAATCGGACAGTTTTATGCGGACGAGCTGGATCGTAATAACTGCTTACCTTCTGCAGAAATAAAGGCAGCTTTTGACAAATGGATGAAAAAGGTGCCGGTAGAAGTTTTTAGTTATAAAAAGGCAGCGAAAAAGAAAGCTGCTTAATAATGAAATACTTGTAGATCTTTAAGGAGGAAACAATGGCAAATCAGGTAAAAAAAAGACCATTAAGCAATCTTGAACGTTTGGCAATTAAAAGAGGTGTGAATGTTACTCTTATTTATGACATTGATAAGCATAAATACAGAGATTACACCGGACTTCATTACATTCCTTACAACGTTGGAAATAATGAAGCAAAAAGGAAACGTCGTGCTAACGACTGTAATGCTAAACATCATTCATTATATGAACGCCGTGTCCTGGCAAAATAAGGTGGGGACCTTAATAAAAAGGTGGGAGACACGCGACAATGGGTGCAGCAATCGTTTGTTTTTGAATGGGACGACGAGGAAGCTAAACCTAAGAAAAAAAAAGTTGATTATGACCTTATAGTGCAGAAGCTTAGAGAAGGACCGCTTACCTTCTCTCAGATTAAAGCGCTTGCCGGCGTAAGCCATTATGGTGTATCGCAGGTTATAACAACTTTGTCGCTGCATTATCCCATATATGAGGCGGCGCGGGGACTTTACAAGCTTTCCGGGGCAGACGATTACGGAGACGGAATTAAACACAGTCTCTTGAAGGATGAAGCCGACGAGTGGTAAGGCCCCGCAATATTATTATTACTAGGAGGAAAAATGTTAAGGGATGTGTACTGGCGGCAGTACCCTATTGACCTGTTGAATGATGAGAAAATGGGTTACATAGAATCCAAGATGCCGGCCGGTTATGAATATGCTCCGTACATGTTTTATATAACGGCGCTAAAGCTTGCAGATGATGATGGTATTTTTGACTTAGAAGATGGAATTATTTTTGCAAGGCTAATGCGAGTAAAAGATGTACAAATAGTTTTTGATATTGCGAACTTAATGCGCAAGTACAAGATTATGTACAGGTTGAGCGATGATGAAAACATACAATTGTGCGGCATCGTAGATTGGAGTTATTCCGACAAAAAGAAGCGAACACTAGCAGAACGTAAACAGGTAGTTATGGCTGCTATTGAAAGGGAGCGTGCAAAAAGTATGAGCACTAAGGACTTTGGTCCGGTAGGATGCGCGGGGAAATGCAACGACATTCCGCAGTCCACAGCCTGCGTGGGGAAATGTAACGACATTCCACAGGGCCCCGGAAACATTGCACCAGTGCCAGCTCAGGACGCCCCGGAACCAGCGCAAAGTGCTGTTTTTTTTATGCCTGAGGACGACAAAAATCGCAAAAATGTCGTCATAAACGCGGATGACGACAAATCCGGCGAAAATGTCACAGACATACAGACAGACAGTACAGACAGTACAATACAGGAGGTACATACAAACACACACACACAACAGCAAGCAACCGGCTACGGGCCTATAGAGGGCCCTCCGCCGGCAGCTTGCCAGAACAGCAGACCGGCAGTAGCCGATATACAAAACTCAGAAACAGATAATGAGACACACAGTGAACAAGCTGCTTGCTCCGATGAAATTACACAGCTTGCAGAACAGGCTATGTCTATAGCGGGAAACAGTGAAGAGACAAAGAGCGCGGTTTGTAAAAAGCTGGAGGATTTTTTTGTTAAGTTTTGTTATGGGTACGATAAAAAACATGGCAGGCATTCTGTTGTCAAAATTGCAGATCGTATCTGTAAACTTGCAGACGACAAAAATCCGGCAGACTGTATTTGTGACATTCTTTGCAAAGAGTTTAAGAAAATGAGTGACACCGGCAGCGGGAATCCGTACTGGAAAGGGATAGCACTGCTTCCAAGCAATATGCTTAAAGACAGCGTATGGAGTTATCTCATGGGTTTTGCGGGAAGAATACTTGCAAAACAGAGTAAAAACAATGCTTTTCTACGTGAAGCTGAAAAATACAAGGCAGATGCAGAAAAAGAGCAAAATAATGTTGCGGATTTTCTCAACGAAGAATACCGCAAATATGGCATAGATCCGGAAGATCCGGATCGTGTGCAAAAAATGCTTATTGCCAGAAATGCAGAACAGAACGGAAAGCAGGAGGAACCGTCGTATGATGTATTCTAGGAGCTAAAACTTGATAGATCCCGAAGAAAGCGATGAAAGCTGGGACGCCGAATTGCGAGGAAAAGAACGACTTTTTGTTTTGCGCTATTGCACGGACAGTGAAGTCTTTTTGAATGCAACGGCAGCTTACCGTAAGGTTTATACCAAAACAGACGAGAAAACCGGAAAGCCGATTAAACTTGCAAAAGAAGTTTGTGAGGCTGCATCGTCGCGCCTTATGAAACGTGACCGCATCAAAATTGCGTGTGCAAGGTTACTGAGACAGACGCAGGCGGATGTTGATGAACGGAGCCAGTACCAGCTTTTACACGATCTGCTTTTATGCGCAACCTACAATCCAGCTGACATAATTACGGCAGATGGTGAGCTGAAAGTAAAAGACCTTAAATCTTTGGGAGAACTTGCCAAGTGTGTGACACACATCAAGCAGACTAAATGGGGCCTTGATGTATCACTTGCAGACAGAGGCAGATATATGACGCAGCTTCTGCAGTACCTGGATATTGTACGTCCTGAAATACCGGTTGAAGAGAAACTCAGAGTTATCTCAATGGTATCTAAAGCCGGCAGTGTTGAAGAATGGAACGATATGGCGGAAAAAATTGGATAGCGTATGAAGGTAAAAGTTATCGAATCTAAAAACGGCCAGAGAAAGGTTTATGAAATCTACTGGGAACCGCAGCCTAAACAACAGCTTTTACTAAGTTGCCCTGCAACAGAAGTTTTATATGGTGGAGCTGCTGGTGGTGGAAAGAGCGATGGACTTTTAGGAGATTTTTTTCAAGGAGCAGATAAATACGGCAAAAGATGGAAAGGCATACTTTTCAGACTTACTACTTCTGAGCTCGAAGAATTACAGGACCGATCTGATGAATTATACACTCCACAAGGCGCTGAGTTTTTGGGTAATTCCAACAAAAAAGGTTCCAGAATGTGGATATTCCCAAACGGTGCGACCTTAAAGATGCGCTATCTTGAAAATGAAAAAGACGTAAGGCGTTATCAGGGACATCAGTATACATGGATTGGTTTTGACGAGCTGGGTAACTGGCCTACTCCATATTGCTGGGAGTTCATGAAATCGCGCTTACGAAGTGTTTACGGAGTGCCGTGTTACATAAGGGGAACTGCAAACCCGGGAGGGGTCGGACACGGATGGATTAAAGCACGATTTATTGATAATCACGTACCAAACAAGATTTTTTACATTGAAAAAGAAATCAATGGCAAAAAGATACGTGATACAGCATGCTTTATTCCTTCTACGCTGGATGATAACCAGATTCTTATGAAGAATGATCCGGATTATGAAACAAGGCTATTGAGCTTACCAACGCAGCTTGCGCGTGCGCTTAGGTATGGAGACTGGAGTGTTTTTGAGGGACAAGTTTTGGATAGTTTTAGACCAGATATACATGTATGCAAACCATATTTATTGGAACAAGGAAACTGGTTTAAGTTTTGCGCTATGGACTGGGGATGGTCCAAACCGTATGCTATCGGTTTTTATGCTGTTAATTCACTGGGACTTGTAAGACTTTATCGTTTACTTTATGGATGCAAGGAAGGTGAATACAACGTGGGTATAAAGAAAAGCGCAGAAACACTTGCAAAAGAAGCCTGGAGTTATGCAGCGCTGGATGGTATCAAAGATATGGTTGCAGATCCGGCAATATGGACGGATGAAAAAATAGAGGATAGCAGTAAGTCTATTGAGCAGATGTTTACGGAAGCAGGTTTTAACATGATTAAGGCTAACAACGACCGTGTAAACGGACTTATTATTGTAGATCAGACATTTAAACAGAAGGTAGTTATAGGAGAAGAAAACGGACAGCCTAAAGAAGTACCTATGTTTCAGGTGTTTGATACATGCGTTGATTTTATACGCACTATTCCTTTACTTACACCGGATCCAAACCATCCGGAAGATATAGATTCAAGACTTGAAGATCATATTTATGATATGCACAGATATGCACTTATGAGCGACTTTGTGAAGCATCCGATAACACATTTACGCAAGATAAACGGCAGCTGGCGACAGCCAAGACAGGCTAAGGAATGGGATCCATTCTAAAAAGTTATATTTTACGTGGGAAATTAGGAGGAAGATATGAACATTAATCACATTGTTTTGGAAGGAAACTTAACGGCGGCAGCTACTCTATCACACTGGACGAATGGAACTGCTTATGCAAGGTTTACCATTGCAAACAACAGAAGTTATAAAGCCCAGAACGGAGAATGGCAAGAAATTGTCTCATTTATTGATTGCCAGATTAAAGGTCCTTATGCAGAAGCAAAAATTAAAGACCTTCTTAAAGGCAGACATGCATCTGTAGAAGGCCGTATAAGACAGAACAGATGGAGTGATGATAAAGGCAATCATTCTGCTGTTTACATAGAAGTTGAAAATATCTCATTTCCTCCAGGCGCTTTTACACCAAAAACAGATACACCGGATGCACAACAACAGCCGGCAGGATCAGAACCTACAGAAAACTTTGATGACCTGGATGCAGGTATTCCATTTTAATAGGAGGAAAATATGACACCGACAGAGTTTGCGGACAAAGTTGCAGCAATGCGCGAAGCTCAGAAGAAGTATTTTAGAACACGCTCCACACAGTCTTTACAGTTATCAAAGATATTAGAAAAAGAAGTTGATACGATTTTAGCGAATCGTAAACCAAAGCAAAAAGATGAATATAAACAGGAAAGTTTATTTAATGCGGAGTAAATATGAAAAAGCTAACAGTCCAGCAGTTATGCGACAAACTAACTGAGTTATGCCATGAAGGTTTAGCTCAGTATGAAGTGCTGCATACCTGCGGGTTAGAAATAAAAAATATAACTGAGTTAGAAGTTATAGGAGAGACAGTGCTTATTAAAAGCAGGGAGGATTAAAACTATGACAGAAATTACAAGAAGTGGAATGTATGAGCAGATGGTTCAGGATATTATTGAAAATGATGAGCTTTTGTATATGCTTAGGGTTGCAAATGCAAAGGTGGTTTGTGTTGTATCAGATAATGTAAAGGTAGATGAAAGAAAATGCCGAGTTTATGCAGAAATTGAAAAAATACCTGCTAAGTATGAATCATTCATTAATGCAGATGCAATGATTATTATTTATACACCAAACATTGCTTCTTTTGATCCAAAGAAAAAAGAAATTGTACTTTTGCGCGAGTTATTAAAACTTTGCATAGACGAAACAGAAGGCAAAAGAAAAATCTCTATTGGGGATTATGATATTAAAGACTTCCGCTGTATTATCCAGCGTTACGGTGCTAACTGGGATCAGGAAGCTGCTTTGTTTGACGAGGTGGAAAAATGATTGCAGAAAAAACAAAAGAACTTAAGAAAGATAAGTTGTATTTGCTGGAAGTAGAATATCCATGCGAACGAGAAGATGGAAGTATATCTATTTGGAAAGTATTACTAGTTGGTTATGTTGCCGGCACAGAAGAAGAATTCTTTTATGGCAGCAGTTTTGACAGAATGGATGACGGAACATTCAGAGGAAATGACACTTGGAATTTATCTGTACAACAGTTTAACGATTGGGTGAAATCTATTAAGGAGATTGCATAATGATAGCAGAAAAAGCGACAGAATGTATAGAACAGGCAGTATGTCACGAACTTAGAAATATTGTAAAGAAATACGGTCCTACTTATCACAGCGAGCACGAAGGTTTTGCAGTGCTTATGGAAGAATACCAGGAAGCTGCAGAAAGCGACAAGGATATGCAGGAACATCTTGAAAAATTATGGAAAAGTATAAGGGAAAATCAGATAAGCAATTTTAATTTGTCTATGATTTACGAGTCTGCAATAGGACTTGCAGAAGAGGCCGTGCAGGTTGCAGCTGTATGTGAGCGTTTTATGGAGACTTTAAGAAAGAACACAGAAGTAAAAAGCCGTGAAACGACTTACAGAGAGGATAAGACTATTTTATGAATGTAAAGTATTTTGTTTTGACAATGCTTAACTTTATTCTCTTATTCATTGCACTTGTTATGATTGCCGGCTGCATCCACGATAACAAAGTTTTGCGGGGCTATAACGAACAGCTACGCCAGAGCATGTTGGAATTGAGACAGGAATCTGAACGCACAGAAGCACAGATGCGCCAGGTAAAAACAAACAGTGATATTGTACTCAGAATGGTTACTGAGGGAATGTTTTTGGAGGAAGAAGAATGACTGACCCAAAAGAAATGAGATTACTTCGACAAAGAACAAATGAAGAAATAAAAGACGAAATGAAAAACAGAATAAGTATGGCACTTAAAGACCCGATTTTACAACAAGGTTTTGAGATTATCTGTAGGGAACTTGCAGACTTGCAGAAAGAAAACAAAAAATATAAGCAACAAAAGAATAAAGTAAAGTTTATTGTTAAAGATTTACTTTTAGTGCTTGATGGTAAAGGTGGAGAAGATTTTAGAAAAGAAGTTTTACAAAGTGCAGAGCAATTATTAAAGGAGAGTGAATAAAGGACTACACAACAACAAAGTTTGTTTGTATAATACCAGCAATATAGGAGTGATTATGACAAAAGCAGAATGATTCAGAGAAAAGCATCCGGATCCGGATGAAGATAAAAAGTATGTGGAAGTTGCGGACGAAGCTTATGATGCAGGTTATGAAGCAGCAAAACAAATAACTAAGAAGCCGGTCCAGAAAACACGCGAAGCTGTTGAGAGTACTCTTAAAATCTATTCTATGATTATTGATCCGTGTCCTGAATGCAGGCACAAAAATAAATCAAACGAAAATGAATTAAAAATATGTAAAAGCTGTTGTTTTTATTATAACAGCAAGTTCCAAATGTAAGAGAATAATAATTAAAAATATTGTATATAATTTACCAGTAAAAAAAAACAAACTTACTGTAGCTCAGAAAAAATATTTAGAGAATAATTTAAAAGAAGCAATAAACATAGGTGATAAATTAGTAGAAATAGCAAAGAAAAACCCTTATGCAACTTTTAACGAGAACATTGCAGAATTGAAAAAGCAAATGTAAAAAAAATATATCATAAAAAAAACTTTTTTATTGTTTATGACTTGACAGAATTACATGGTGTATTCTGTAAGCATGGAAACAGAAGAGTTATTTAAAACTTTATATTCACGCTGGGATCAACTTAAGGAAAACAGAAAAAAGTTTGAATCTGACTGGAAAGATGCTCAAACTTACTCTAACAATATTGTGCTTGACTGGGATAAAGTTGGGGAAGTGCCAACTCGTCCAAAACGATTTACTTCTAAAGCATACGGTTATAAAAAGACACTGGATGCTGGTATTGTAGGTTATGCTGTAAGTCCAGCCCTCGTATGGTTTAAATTAACCCTTGAAGATCAGGAACAACTTAAAGGTTATAAGGTAAAAGACTGGCTGGAAGATTGCGAGAAAATTATGCTTGCAATGTTTAACCGTACAAACTTTTACAGCGAAATTAATCCGGCCGTAGGTGATTGTACCTGCATAGGACACGGTTCACTTCATATTGATGAAGATATTAAAAACCAGCGCCTGCGTTTTACTTCCTTCCCTCCAAATCAGCTTTATTTTGACATTAATACTTATGGTGAAGTAGACACCTGCTTTAGATGGTATTCTGATAAACTGCGTAACGTTGTGGACTTTTTTGGAGAAGAAAACGTCCATGAAAACATGCAGCGGGATATAAAAGAGACTTCTCACTGGAATGATGACTGCGAAATTCTTATGTGTGTTTATCCGCGCACAGACTATAATCCGGAGTTTAAAAACGCAAAAAACATGCCTTATGCCTGCGTTTATCTTGACTTAAAAAACAGACATATTCTGCTAGAATCAGGTTATAACGAGTTTCCGTTTGCAGTTTTTGAATGGGACCGCTATCCTGGTTTTGCATACGGATCCAGTCCTGCTATGGATGCGCTTAATGAAATAAAAGCGCTGAATATCATCAAAAAGACAAGCCTGCAGATTGCTCAAACAAGTGCACAGCCTCCTATGCTTGCAAGTGAAGAAATGCATGATATAAGCATAAGCCCAGGTGCTGTTAATTACTTACCTGCAAAAGACAGCAGACTTGAAGCTTTACGCACAGGTGAAAACTATCCTATAACACTCCAGGAACTTGCAAATTATGACCAGGATGTGAAAGATTGGTTTTACGTTGATTACTTTTTAGCACTGCAGGAAAAACAAGGCAACATGACAGCTACAGAAGTCATGGAACTGCAGGGTGAAAAAGCTGCTACACTATCCACTTTTATTGTTACTCTTAATAAGTTTTTATCAAATATTATTACTCGTTCATTTAATCTTTTATTAAGAGCAAAAAAACTTCCGCCACCACCTCAGAGCCTTATTGAAAACAATGCAACAATTAGAATTGACTTTACAGGTCCACTTGCTCAAAACCAGCAGAAGTATCACCAGATGGGAGGAACACTCCAGGCACTTAATGCTATTGGTCCTATTATGCAGATGTTCCCTAATGCCGGAGACTATATTGACGGTGACGAACTTATGAAGAGCACAATGGACGGTATGAAAATGCCTCAGAACGTTATACGAGAAGAAGATGACGTTAAGAAGATCCGCGAAGAACGCATTAAGGCAGAACAGCAGGCACAGGCACAACAGCAGCAGCTGGCAATGGCACAAAGCCTTATGCAGAATGCAAATAAACTGGGACAGGCTTCACAAGAAGGAAGTATGATGGACCAGATTAACAAGCAACTTAATGGAGAAGCTAATGGCATCTAACGAAGAATATGACAAGATTTTTGATTCACTGGAAAGTGATGATGAAAAAGCAAAGAGTATTGAACTTGATAAACAAATGACAGAATGCTTCCGGCGTGTTTTTTCTACATCCGATGGACGTGTTGTGCTTAATCAGCTTTTAAAGGATTTATGCTTTTTTAATTACAAAATTACGGGGCCGGAAGAAACTGCGTTAAATAATTATGCAAAGTTTATGATTTTTAAACGACTTGGGTGCAATAATGATATGCAGATAAGTAATACAATTTTTGATTGCAGAAAGGAGAATTGATTATGGAAGAAGATGGATTCTTAACAAGAATGGAAAGTGAAGGAAAAGAGCTTGAAGAAAGACTTGAAAAAGCCACAGCCTTTTTAAATTGTGCTTACAACAAATCACCAGAAGAAAAAGAAGAGTTTTTTAAGAAAAACGACATTGACGATGGTGATTTAGATTTACTGCAGGCACAGACTACAGCAATGGCAACTTATGCAAACATTTTGCGTATACGCTATAACATAGCACGTGCTAAAAGGCAGTTGCCTACAATTGCTCATTTTTAAGGAGATAACTTATGGCAGGACAACCAGCAGAAACACAGACACCGGCAGTAGATACCGGTGCAAATGACATTAAGAATATTATGAACGGTATGCAGGGAGCTAAACCTACATCAGAACCTGGCGGAAACGCTGGGGATAACGGTGCGGGGAATACACAGCCTGCAAACGATGATAACGGAGGCAAGGTACAGCGCCCAGCCTGGATGGAGCAGATTGGCGACATAACAAAGGATGAAGGCGCAGCTGAAAAACTTGCAAAGTTTGCAAAAGTAAGCGACCTTGGAAAAGCATACTTGGAGCTTGAAGGTAAACTGGGGAATAGCATTGTGAAACCTGGGGAAAATGCAAGCGCTGAGGAAATCGAAACCTTCTATAAAAATCTTGGTAAGCCCGAAAGTGCTGACAAGTATTCCATTGAAGGGGACGAAGCTAAAGCATTCCGTGAACTTGCGTTCAAAAATAATCTTACTGACACACAGGCAAAGGCTTTATTCCAGAACCTGCAGGAAGTAGGACAAAATGTGTTTGCACAACAAAAGGCAGCTTTTGAACAGCAGGCGCAGGAAACACAGACAGCACTCCGAAAGGAATATGGCAATGACTATGATACAAAAATAGAAATGCTTAAACGTGGTGTTGCAACTTATGGTGGCCCTAAAATGGCTGCAAAGTTGCAGGCATCCGGACTTTTGGCAGATTATGAGATCGTAAAGATGTTCATTAATCTTGGTGAAATGAGTGCTGAGGCAGGATCGCCAGGCAATACCAATGGTAAAACCGACGATTATAAAACTATTGGAGAAGGCGGGACCTTCTCATTCTTTAAGAAATAGGAGTATTCTATATGGCTGTTTTAACTTTAACAGACCAGCTCACTTCTTTGGAAGTGGCAAAACGACTTAACGGGCCTAACCGTGACAGTCGTATGATTATTGAAGAGCTCGCAAGACTTGACGAGCTTCTTTTGGATGCACCTTTGATTGAAGCAAACAAAGGTACAATTCATTCAACAGTTGTAAGAACTGCACTCCCTCATGGTGAGCATAGAGGTTACAACGAAGGTGTTGGAAAATCTTCTAGTCAGACAAAGACTATTGAAGATGTTATCTCTAACATTGAAATCTTCTCAGAAGTTGATGCACAGCTTATTGATGAAGCCGGTTTTGATGATGCAGATCACAAGGCAGAACTTCTCATGAGCGAGCAGTCTTCATTCATTGAAGGTTTGTCTCAGGATATGACTGATGACATTATGTACGGAAACCATGATGCAGATCCTCATTATACTAACGGTTTTGCACATCGCTACAACAAGATTAACGATGAAACTGTTATTGATATGGGTGGAACCGGTAACAGCCTTACATCAGTTTATCTGATTAAATGGGCACGTGATAAGGCTCACCTCATTTATCCAAAAGGACACAAAACTTTTGGTGTTGAAGTTGAAAACCTTGGACGTATGCTTATTAAGGATGTAAACGGTAAAGAGTTTATGGGTTACAAAACTCACTATCGTATTGCTCGCGGTCTTGCTGTACGTCACTCAAAGTCTGTTATCCGTCTTGCAAACATTAATCCGTCTGCAAACAACATCGGTGAAAAGATTGCCGAATACGTTGCTAAAAACCTCGACAATCTTGCAATTGGAGGCGGAACAATTTCAATTGCTTGTAATCCGGTTATCAAGGGTATTCTTAACTGGACTGCTAACCAGAAGTCTAACGTTATTTATCCTGCAAAGGATCCTTGGGGTAACGATGTACTCCAGATTGGTGAAGGCCGCATCCGTAAGTGTCCTTCTATTTTGACAACCGAATCACAGGTAGTCTAATAAAACGCCCTGCGTATACGGGGCTTAACTATTAAAGGAGATGCTATATGCAGAAATCAAGATTTGACGCCGCCCTTAATTTTGGGTCGGTTACTCTTGGCAGCGCCGGTACAGATGCACTGACAAATGTACTTAAGATTGATAAGGCAGATCCATCTTACAGAGCTGTAAACTTTATTGTAGAAACTGCTGCTGCAGGTGGAACTTCCGTGCAGCTTTTGGTACAGGGAAGCAATGATAACTCAACTTATGTAACAGTTGCAGAATCACCTGTTATCCTTGAAGCTAAATTGGTGAAGGATGCTAACTTTGATGTACACATCCCTCAGAACTGGAACTACAAGTATATGCGTGCAGCCGTTACAGGCGTTGGTACTCATACAGCAGGAAAGATTTCCGCTTGTATGGATGTTTATCCAGGAGTGTAATGTATGGCTGAACAGAATATGCTTGACCAGAACGGTACTGGTAACAAAACCGAAAAAGAGGAAAAAACTGTTAAGTACAAGGTTAAAAGAACCTGTTACTGGAATGACAGACTTTATTATGCTAACAGCGTAGTAGAGCTTCCTGAATCGGCTAAGCCACCTGTAGGTGAAAACGGCCACTTTGTAAAGCTTTAGCTTTTACATTAACAAAAGGCACGGTGCCATTAAGTGCCGTGCCTTATTTTTTATTAAGGTTTGATAAGGTTTGGTAAGGTTATGAATATAGACAGAAGTTTAGTTGCACGTGCTTTTGCAAAGGCCGGCGAAGAACCTATTACAGATACGGAATGGGAAGAAGGTACATCCAGCCGCGTGCGCATTGTACAGGAATTTTATCTTGCGGTAATTTTAGATGCACTATCCTCTTATAACTGGACCAGCCAGAAGAAACGCGCAAGACTTACTGCGCTTGAACCGGACGACGAGTATGCAGGTGAAAACCTTACCGGTTATGCTTATATGTTTTTGCTTCCTGCAGATTGTGGAAAAGTTGTCGCTATAAATGATGGAGACCCATACATAGTTGAAGGTGGCTATATTTTCTGTGATATAGAAAATCCGGTGCTGCTTTATATCCGTAATTATTTTACGGGAAAATATGTTTATGAAGAAGTTGAAAATCCAGATCCTGATGATATAGATAAATATTACAAAAAAGACGAAAACGGAGATTATGTTAAGGCAGAATCCTATGATATGGGAACTACCTATTATATACGCATAGAAGAGGACTACAATTTTTACAGCCAGCCGGTTTTTGATCCGGAATTATCATCTTACATTGAATGCAAGCTTGCCGCTTCTATTGCCTTGAAGCTTACAGGCGGTACAGATAAATACAAGATGCTTTATAACGAAGCACGCCTTATTGCAGATGGTGCTATGAAGCGCAGTGCAGAACAGGCTAAGAACAAGACAAAAGGAAATCCTTGGTGGACGGACCAGCTGGGACTTACAAGCGGAGGTGAACTGTAATGCTTATAACAAACTTTGCATCCGGTGAGCTGAGCCCGAAGTTAAACGGCCGCGTAGATATACAGCAGTATTACCAGGGAGCAAACAGAATAGAAAACTTTGAAATTACACCTACAGGCGGAATACACCGTAGAGTTGGAACACAAAGAGTGGGACAGCTTGGAGGTGATAACCGCCTTATTCCGTTTATTGTGGATAAAAACACAATCTATGTTTTGGAGCTGGGCCTTAATCCGGACTATAATCCGCAGACACCAGGATCTAAACACGGAATAATCAGAATATGGAAAAACATCTTGAATGTTGGTTATGAAGTTGTGGGAACACTTTATACCGATTATGCAAACTTGTATGAAATACGCGAAGTACAGTATGCGCAGAACTATGACACAATGATTTTTGTGCATCAAAACTATAAACCGTTTGAAATCAAATTATCAGGCAGCACGTTTACTGCAAGCGATATGGCGTTTGATTTTATTCCGGATGTAGAACTTGATGACGACTATGACTATGTAATGATAGTTGCAGGCAGCGTATTTCCAACAAAAGACGGACAAAGCTTTACATATAAACGACTTATAAACGGAGTACCAACAGACTATACACAGACATTCAGCGAAGATATTACAGATTTTTACTGCATTGTAAACGGAAAACTTTACAAATGGAACGTGAGCCAGTGGGAAGTTTACGGAGAAGATCCTGATATAGATGACGAACTTTTTACGGATCCGGAAGGTAACAAATATCCTGGCTGCGTTGCATTTTTCAATAACAGATTATTTTTTGCATCTACAAAACACAAGCCACAGATGGTATGGGGAAGCGCCGCACCGGACAATTACGGAACACGCTATAATGATTTTTGTACTTACAAAAAGTATGTTACTGTAAACCGTGTTGTAAAGGATGCGGACCTGCATATATTCACTTGCGATATTGCACAGAGCGATATAGACACGACTAACCACCGCACTACACTTACAAACGTAACACAGGACTTTACACAAAGAGAAGTGCTTAAAGAAGCAATTACAAAGTATTTTGTATCAAGCGGACTTGTGCCGGTTGGAACAAAAGTTATAAGCGCAACAAGCACTTCTCTTGTTATAGACACCGACAAAATTAATGTTGCATATACCGAAGAGCATACAGTTGAAACTAACGTAGTTATGTCTATTCAGTTATGGAGAACAGTAGACACTGCAAGCGCAGAGGACTACGAGTATATGGTAGTTGCAAACAATATCACTACTGCAGACTGCGCACTCTTTTTTGAACTTGCAAGCGACCAGAACGACGCCATAAAGTTTTTATCATCTAACCGCTTCCTGGCAGTTGGAACAGAAAGCAGTATATGGAGTATAGACCCTGGAATAAGCGCCTTGAATATTAATGCAGTTATGCAGGGCCGGTATGGAAGTGATGACATACAGGGCCAGGCTGTAGAAACAGCCACCGTATATTTTGCGCAGGGAAAGCTTGGCATCCGTGAGTTTTACTGGGATGGAAACAGTAACGCATTCAGGACTAACAATATTGCCCTGCTTGCGGAACATATTATGCGCGAGGCCACAGTTGTGGATTTTGATTATATGACTAATCCTTATTCACGACTTATTATTGTGCGAAGTGACGGAACTGTTGCTACACTGCTTTATGACAAAACTAACGGTATTATGGCATGGAATCATATAATTATGAAGCATTGCCAGATAACAAGCTGCGCAGTTACAAGAGGTAATGATGCAAGCGACCTTGTATTTTTTACTGTAAAAGACGGTAATAACTATTATCTTGAAGTGCTGGATATGTATAACATCATTTATCTTGACAGCTGCCAGCAATGGACGCCGGAGTTTATCGGTAATTATAGCGCAGGCGCAGTTATTTATAACAGCGATACCGGTGCTACAGCAGCCTACGATAATGTACCGGATGACTTTTATCACGAAGGAGACTGGTGCTGGATTGGTTACAAGATAAAGAGTTATATAAAAAGCATGCCTATTGTGGGCCGAGACCCTAGTAAGCCGGTACGCATTGCAAAGCTGCAGGTGCGCTTCCATGAATCGTATAAGCCAATGGTAAAGGTTACGGGGCTACCGGAAGAAAAGTTTAATACTATCCGCGATGCAGACCTTCCTTATTCCGGAGTTGCTTACATGAATTATCCAGGACAAACAGACCACGATGTATGTTTTGAAATAGAAACAGACGGAATGGAAGCGGTAAATATTCTTAGTGTTGATGCACAAACTGCATAGGAGGATTTTATGGAGTGGTTAGTTGCAGGTATAACAGCTTTACTTGGAGGAATTGCTAACGGTATAGACACCGCTATAGGAATAAATAAGGCTCATGATGATGCTCAGGATCAGCTTGCTTTTATTGACGATATGTACGACCTGCAGAAAGACAAGGCCGAAAAAGATTATGCAGAAGCAAAGCGCCAGGCAGAAAAAAACGCTAAGCTTGCAAATCAGCAGGCAGACCTTACAGACCTGGGACAGGATATAGCAGAAAGATCAGTCTCAAATGACTTTAATACAGCAATTGATAATCTTTATTTATCGGGTGCGCAGGATGCATGGCAATGGAACAATGCTGCTATGCAGGCCGGAAGCTCAGAAGGTGCAGCACTTGCGGGGCTGGCAGGAAGCGGAGTTAGAGCCGGAAGCAGTTTAAGTGATGCAGTACTCATGGAAAGCGCAACAAACGAAGCACAGTTGCAGTTTGCACAGGACACAAAGCGAAGAAGTGACAACAATAATCTTGCATCTGTATTAAACGGACTTGCAGGAACACAATACAACATTATGGGTGAAAGAATAGGCGCAGATGTAACGAGAGGCAATGCGCTTGACCTTCTTAATTCCTATGAAAAAGGCGGTTATAACTATAACATTTATCAAAACCAAAAAGAGCAGATGGAAAAAACTTATAACTATAACCGCGGAAAAGTTGAAGATATTAAAAAAGCAAACAGCTGGGATAGTTGGGAAGCCTGGGCTAAACTTGGAACCGGTATACTTGGAGGCGCTTCTGCAGGCTATCAGACAGGTGCGAACTTGTACAATATGGCCTACGAAGCTGCGGATTATGAGACAGGTATACCTAGTTTGTTTAAGAAAAAAAAGAATAAAGGCGACTTACAAGGCGGAGCTTTAGAATCTTACGGCGGATTTTTTGGATAAGGAGTAAAAGATGGGAGAACTTGCAAACTTTACGAATGCACTTTTTGGAGCTGTAAACACAGCGGCAAAAGTTGATAACGATATTCTATCTAAACAGGCAAAATTGTCTACTCAAAATAAGCAGATTCAGCTGCGTGAAGATATTGAAAACAAACTAGCGGACCTGCGCCAGCGTGCGGATTACACTAAATGGAATGATGAAATGACCGGATTTTTTGAACAGATAAAATCTGGAATGTCAGATCCAAACAACAAATACTACTGTAAGAACAACATGCAAGGCGATATGTTCAATGCCATTCTGGAAGAAAACAGAGTTGGAGTTACAACAAAAGTAAGTCAGATGGTACAGCAGCGCGAAATGGAAAAAGACATTGTGGACGTGCAAAACTCTAAAACCCTATTGTCTCAGATGTATTCCGGCCAGCAGTATATTGATATGGCAAACGAGCTTGATAAGGGACTGTATGAAACCGGCAGAATAACAATGCAGCAATATGACCAGCAGAAAGATTTAAACTTTAAGCATGGTTACGAAACTATGTATTTAAATTCATTCAATGCTTCTTTAGATAATGCACTTGCAGCCGGAAAAAGTTTTGAACAATTTTTTACAGACATTGAAAACTCAATGCCGGAAATGAAAGCAACAGACACAAACGGACTTGAAAAAGCCTACGATAAAACAGGACTTAAAGCTGCAATAAAGAAAACTTGCCAGCAGAACTATAATGCAAAACTTGCAGATATACAGCAGAACAATGCAAACACCTTATCTCAAATTGTTCAGGAAATGCGACAAAGCGGAAGCGCAGAAGGTAAATTATCAGTTGCACGCCGCGGACAGCGTGCTATGAATAACATGCTTGGATTAAAGCTTAGTGAACAGGACCGCCTGCAATATTCTGCTATTTTTGAACTTACTATAGACGGAGCCTTAAAAGGAAGTAAAGGTGGTTCCGGAAGTGGAAGCGGACCAAAGAAAAGTGATTTTGATAAGTTTGAGGACCTTGTTAAAGCAGAAGGCGACACTGCAATTCAGATATTGATTGATTATCCGGAATTAACCGGTTATGAAGCTGCAAAGCTTGTAAGTGATAATGCTGTAAATGAATGGTTTACAAGCGATTATCAGGAAAACTTTGATAAGGATGCAGACGAAAGAGAAAAAACCTTTGAGACGGTTTATAAAGGTGTTACTTCTCAGGAATCGGTTACAGATGCACTTGTAAAAAGAATGGTTGCAAAATATCCGGAAGTACAAGCTCTTGTAGGAGCTGATGGAAAGTTTACAAAACTCATTGAGGATATGAAAAAGAATCCGGATAATTATGGAAAAGCCTCAGCAAGTGATTTATCACGCTTTATGTTAGACACAATATTGGAAAGCAACTCTACAACAACAGGCGAAGAAATTATGGAAAAGTTTAATAAGTGGATAAATAACTGTTATGTAGAAAGCGTTGATTACATGGAGTTTAAGAAGAAAGACGACATTAAGAGCGGACTTAAGAAAACTTATAACGCCAGCAAAGCAAAGGATATTGCAGAAGCTGCAAACTTTGTACATGGTGCAGATTATGTTTACACCTACAATGGCGAAGAAATATGGGCTCCAGGAAAGAAAGAAGCCCTTGAAGCTGAAGGCGGAATTGTACATGTACTTAAGAATGCAGTTGCAGGCACACTTGGAGCCGATGCTGGCGATATAAACTTCTATTACAAGAAAACAAAGGACGATATGACAAGTGTACCTATTTTCACTTATGGCGGAAGTGCTTACGAAGTAAATGCAACAGCAGACGGAAAAGGATTTACATTGACAGATGTAAATACCGGCGAAGTTATAGACGGAGTTATTCCGGACAAAAAAGGTGCAAGGAAAGAAGCGCTTAAAACTGCAAAAGCTAATGAAAAAGCTGCATCCGAAAATACCGCTACACTCGATAAAGAACGAGATGAAAAAACAGAACAAGCCATCCAGAGTACAAACTGGATCCCAAAAGCAGTCCTTGGTTCAAAGAAAATTGATACAGAACATTATGAGGAATGGACCAAAGGTACAACAGAAAAGCGCCGCGAATATCTTAATCAGGCAATATCTGCAATTGATTCAGATGCAAAAAAGATTGAAAAGCAGAAGGACAGCAAGAAAAAATCAGAATTGCGCGAACAGTTTGAAAAGGACTATGGTATTAAATATGTGGACTGGATTCTTAAAAACAATGAGGACTACCGCTACGACTTGATTTTGAACAGTAAATAGTTTTAATTGTTTATAACAAAACAGCTCAACACAATATAAAATCTGATATAAGGAGTTATAACTTATGTCAGATTTTTTTATTCCTAAACAGAACAATGACGACTACTGGACTAAAAAGCAGAAGGAAACACAGACTACTCTACCACAACAAAATACTCAAAATGACTACTGGGGACAGCGCTCACAAGCTTTACAGCAGCAGAAAGAAGAACAGCTTGCAAATTATAACCGCTACGGTGTAGACGTACCAGACGAATATTACGAACAATTCAATAAAATTATCTCACAGGTTGAAGATCCGGCCCAGGCGCAGGAAGAAGCCTACAGAATAGGAAGCGCCATTAAATATTCTCAGATGTATGGAATGCCTATTGAAGAAGCCTACACAAAGGTGGATGAATTGAACGAGGCGCAGTTTCCGGACTTGCAGGATCAGAAAGGACGTTTTGAAGCTATCTGCGACATGTTTACACTTGGTAACAATAACGTAAAACTTGGATTACTGGGCCAGAAGCTTATGACAGCCACAGGCAATAATGATACAGAAATGGTCCAGAGCCTTATGGCTCAGATAGATGCTTTACAGCAGGAAAATGTTTTATTGCAGGATAAAACTCCGCGCAAATGGGTTATGCAGGCGCTTGAAGCCGGAGCACAGAGCTTGCCATTCACTGGATATGTTGCAGGTGCCGGTGTTTTTGGAAACTTTATTGCGCCTGGTGTAGGTACTGGTGCTGCTTTTGCAACATCATCATATTTAGCCGCCGGACAAGAATATCTTGATATGAGGGCAAACGGTGCAAGCCACGAAACAGCTGCTATTGTTTCCACAGTTTCAGGTTTAATACAAGGCCTTATTGAAGCAGATCTTGGTATTACAAATGGAATCGTAAAAGGGACTGCTAAGGCAATGGGAAAAGAAGCTGCAGAACGAGCCGCTAAAAAGAGCCTTGAAGATATAGGTACAAAAATTGCAAAGCGCTTCCATTTTGGACCTGGTAAAAAGTTACTTGTAAACTATCTTAAAGAATACGGAAAGAACGTACTTGGCGAAGGTACAGAAGAATTCTTGCAGGAAATTACAAGCATTATAGGACAGGAGGTTGCAGCCAGCCTTGATGGTTACGATATTCCGGATGATGATTTTAACCATATTGTAAAGCAGACTACAGAAGCATTTAAAGGTGGTGTACTTGGTGCAATATCTATGGGATTTATTCCTGCTGGTATAAACGGTGCTGCAGATATTAAAAGCTTCAAACAGATTAAAGACATTGCAGAAGAATATGAATCAGGCGAAATGTTTAAGGAGGCTGTAAAAGAGAATCCGGTTTTTGAAGGCATGAGCGATGAACAGAAAGCCGATGTATTACAGGAAGTATGGGAAAAAGCTCAGCAGCGTAAAGAGGCAAGAGCTACAGAAGATGCAAAGCAGATTGCAGAAGGCCTTGATGCCGGCGAAGGAGCCGAAGAGCGCAAGGTTACTGTAGATGAAAATGGTAATGAAATTGAAGAAGAAGCAGAAAGTGTTGCACGTGATGAAAAAGGCAGACTTTATACCAATGATGAAGAGATTAAAGACGATAACGGCAATGTTACCGGCGGCACTTTTCTTATAGGAAATCCGACAAAAAAGGAAAATAACCGATATGGTTATATACGCTACTCTACTAATGAAAACGGCGATATAACAATTGACGATTTTAAAATCAATACAAACCGCACAGGATTACGCGAAGAAGTATTTGATGAGTTTGCTCGCGAGCATCCGGATGTAAAAATTGAATGGAATCCTAAAGCATCAGAAATGCAGGAGTTTAAGCAAAGCCTCATTGACGCAAATCCTTCCGGGGCTAAAAACGGACTTAATTACTACTCTTCTCAGGATCTTGACCAGGTTGCCGCACGAAAGAAAGTTGCTGCAGAAGTGCGCAGGAATATTCACAATGTAACAAAGAATGCAGACGGAACTTATACACGCACAGACTTGAACAACAAGCAGGTTGCGGCTGCAGTTACTCTTATTGAATCGGCTGCAAAGCGCATGGATATGAGCTTATCTGATTATGTAAGCAAGACTTTTGGAAATCAGATTTTTGGAAGCCGTGAAGAGTTTGCACAAAGCGCACTTGCACAGGGAGAGCAGATAAACGACAAAGCCGGCGGAATGAATCAGGGAGTTGCACAGGCTAACTGGAAGCAGGTAGGACAGCAGATTAAAGCTGTTATTTATGCCGGTGAAAATGCGGACTTTTCTACCTGGGCCCATGAGATGGCGCATGTATTCCAGAACCAGCTTGACGGGGACCTTAAGACAGATGCAGAGACTGCTTTTAATGTTGTAAACGGGGATTGGATTAATTCAAAATATACATTCAGCGACGGACGCACAATGTCATCTGCAGAAGCTTTTGCTTATGGATTCCAGGACTGGCTGGAAACAGGACGAGCAGAAAATCAGCAGATGCAAAACATATTCCAGAAGTTTGCACAGTTTATTGCAGACTGTTACAACAAATTGCGCCAGCACTTAAACTTTACACCGGAAATCGAAAGTGTATTTAACCGCCTGCTAGACGGTGACGACACAATTATGAGCAAGGCCCTTAAAGCCGCTCAGGAAGAAGAAAACGAATACAGAGCCGGCTTAAAGCGTAAAGCCGAAGAAGCAGAAGCCACAAAAAAGGCAGAAGCAGAAGAAGCTCAAAGACAGGCAGAACTTGAAAAGGAAGAAGCCGAAGAATATACAGACTATGAGCAGGAAGTTACCGAACAGAGCGCCGAAGAAATAGAAGCACAGCTGGAGGAAGGCAATGAAAAAGAGACTGGTAACGCTATTGATGATGCGCTTGAAAATCTTAATATTAGTGATGAACAGAAGGCTAAAACAGCAGAAGTCTTAAAAGACGAGACTTCCACAATTGCCGAAAAAGCAGACGCTATTGTAGATGCAGCCGGAGAACAGTTTGATTTATTCCAGAAACAGGAAGGCCTACTCTACCAGCTTGCAGGCGAGCCATCTATAAGACGAATGGCAGAGAGCGAAGAAAAGCGCCGAATTCTTGCAGACCTGGATGCGGCAAATGAACTTGAAAAGAAATACAAGAGTATGCCTGCAGAAAGCCGTGCCGCACGCATCCGCATGGCTACCGGCTGGGAAAAGGACGCAAATGGACAATGGAAATATGAGCTTGACGACAGCATAAACCGTATTAAAGGCGGTCCTGCACTTAATAATTTAATGCGAACTTCCCCGGATATTGTGGAAATGGCAAGCAAAAAAGCAAATCTCAACATGGGAGACATATACGACGCACCGGAGCTTTATAAGGTATTCCCATATATGAAGAACGTGCGCGTAAGCTTTTACTCAGATCCTAACGCATTCCGTGCAGTTTTAACACCGGAAGGCATTAAAGTAAACATGCGCTATCTGCAGGGAATAGACGGAGAGAAAGGCCTTAAAGGTGCGCTGGTTCATGAAATACAGCACGTAATTCAGGCTATGGAATATGCCGAAAGCACAGGCCTGCAGGGAGCCGACATTGAAAAGCTTTACAATGACATGATGGATGCAATGCAGGCCGCCGGCGATAAAAAGTATGACTATGATATTACTTCACTGCAGGAAGGCCTTGATGCCTACATGAATGATTATGGCGAAATTGAAGCCCGTAATGTTGCCCGCCGTATTCTTATGAATCCGGATAAGCGCCGTAATACTACACTGGCAAGCACTGAGGATGTAAATAGGCAGCAGTTGTTATTCCAGGAAGAAGCCGAAGAAGTGCGCAAACAGTATGAGAATACAGAAAAATGGATGAAGGCACCTAACGGAGAAGAAACAAACCTTAATGAAAAACAATGGCTGCAGGTGCGTACACCTTCATTTAAAAACTGGTTTGGAGACTGGGAAAACGACAAAGAAAACGCATCAAAAGTGCTGGATGAAAACGGCGAGCCGCTTGTAGTTTATCATGGTAGTAATCAGTGGTTTCAAGTATTCAATGAAGGTAAAACAAACAAGTCATCAAATGTAAATACGCCAGATAACACAATCTTTACTAATGATAATAAAGAAATTGCCTCATCATTCCAGAATTATTACGGTGGAAAAGTTACAGATGTAATTCTTGATGAAAACAGCCCATTGCATAGAAAATATGATTGGGGAACTTACAGAGCTGGCGGCGTATATTCTTTATTTATGAACTTGCGCAATCCTAAAATTGTGGATTATAAAGGCCAGACTTGGAAAGCTGATGGCATGAATATCAACGATGAAGTTGCAAAAGCTATGCAGAAAGGCTACGACGGATTTATAGCAAAGAATATTATTGATGTAGGATTTACTGATGTAACACCTCCGGCAAGCAATGATTATATTGCTTTTAATAATACTGCTGTAAAATCGGCGACAGATAATAATGGCAATTTTGATGCTTCAAATCCTAATATCTTATTCCAGATTGCCGGAGAAATCGGCGCACAGAATCTTGATGATGCAGAAACTCAGGAAGGTGTAAGCCGTATACAGAACCTTGCCATTGCTAAGGAAATGGAAGAAGCCGGTAAGAATGCACAGGAAATAAGACTTGCTACCGGCTGGGAAAAAGGTGATGACGGATTATGGCGTTATGAACTGGACGACAGTAAAGTAACTATTGACGTTTATGGCGGAATGAAAGCCTGGGAGCGCTTCCATCCGGAATATAGAGAATTAACCGAAAAGCTTTATAGAGGCGAAGAACTTACAGAAAAAGAACAAGACAGACTTGAAGAGTTGTCAGAAGTTTATTATTTAAAGCAGGAAAAACGAGCCGAAGAAAAGCATTTTATGCTTGAAGATGTTTTAGACTTCCCAGAATTATTCAAAGCTTATCCAACATTGCAGGGTGTTGATGTTTATATTGAACCTAGTACCGGAGACGGAACACAAGGAGAATATAGACCAGATGAAGAAGCAATAACTCTTTATAGAAATCCGAATATGGCCTTAACGGACTGGGAGAAGCAAGCTAAATCTGTATTGCTGCATGAAGTACAACATGCAATACAACAAATTGAAGGTTTTGCTAAAGGTGGATCGCCTGAGCAGTTTACACCTATAAGTACAGAAAAACTTGAAGAGCGCTTAAAGGAAATAAACAATGAACAAATAAATGTAATGTCTAAGTATATTCCTACAGATGACTGGATTGTTATTGATAAAGAATTACGCGAAAAAAATCTATCTAATGAGGAATATAAAGAAGCCCGTATAGATGCAATATCAAAGTATGATAATGGAGAATACAGGAAGTTATCACAAGAAGCAGATGAAATACGTTTACGCATTGAAGAGATAGAAGAAAACTTGCTGGACGGACAAGTAGAAATAGAAGGCCGCACCTATATGGACGAAAACGAGGCTTACCGAAGTCTTGCCGGTGAAGTAGAAAGTCGAAATGTACAAGCACGACAAAGCTTTACCTCGGAGCAGCGCCTTAATACTCTTATTGCAGCTACAGAAGATGTTGCGCCGGAAGATAAAATCATTTTATTCCAGACTGCATACCACGGTTCCGGCGCGGACTTTGACAAGTTTGATACAGAGAACTATGGATTATCCGGCGAAGGTAGTATGTCTTTTGGTTATGGTACTTACGTGACAGATAGTGAGGAAATTGCAAGAGACTATGCAAACAGACAAGGATTAAATCTTGACAACGTTGCAGTTACAGATGAGAACAGGCCTTATTTTGATATAGCTTTTGCAGTTTATCGCGGAATGTCTTTTGAAGATGCAAAACAATCTGTAATAAAAAATAACGAAACAAAGATAAAACAGCATAAAGAGTTTATCGAAAAAATGAAAAACTCTAGCAGAAGCGAAGAAGAGAAAAAAGAAAAAATAAGTTTTGCAGAAAACAGACTTAAAGAAGATGAAGCTGAGCAAACAAAACTGCATGAAATGTTTAAGACATTGACTATAGATGATGTTTACAAACAGTTGGGAATAGAACCTAAACGAAATCTTTACACCGTAGAAATACCGGACGATGGATATTTAGAATGGAATAATAAAGCTGGTATAAGAAATGTAAGAAAAATAGCAAAAGCTCTTGAAGAAAAAAACAAAAATATAACTTATTGGCTGCCAAATCATATAAAAGATTTACCAATGGAAGATAAATTATTATATACAATTAATAATCAGTCTAAAACAGGCAAAGGAACTAATGAAGATTTATATGAAGCATTAAGCATTATATTAGGGAATGAAAAGGAAGCCAGTAAGTTTTTACACTCACTAGGTTATGCCGGAATCAAATATCCGGCCGGAACTATCTACGGAAACGGAAACGGCGCTTATAACTATGTAATTTTCAATGATGACGACGCAAAAATCATTGACCACTTGTTATTCCAGACAAACGCAGAGCTCATGCAGGAGGCACAGGGTTTTGAAAGCTGGCAGGACTTTATGGAGTTTTGCGAGGTTATGCACGGTGATGACGAAGTATCGCCTATTCCTTCCGAAGCTGATGCGCAATGGTACCAGAGTTTTTGGGAGACTGCACACGGTTATCAGACAGAAGAGGAAAAGAATGAGCGGGCTGTACAGGAAAAGAATGAAAAAGATACGACAGTTGCAAAAGCAATGGATGCGCTTTTTACAACATATATGCGCAGTAATCCGGAAATGCTGGATGACTTCTTACACGAAGTTGCACGTATTGACGCTACAGACTTAGACAGCGAAGAATGGCGCAATGCTGCAGACGAAACAGATACTGCAGAGCGAGACAGAATTGATATGCTTAAAGATGCTATTAAGATTGTTATGCAAGATTATAACTGGCAGAGCGCTATGCGACGTGTACAAGGCGGCGGAGAAATTTCAGAAGGTATGAGAAAGCGCCTGCTTGGAGAAATGACAGACAGCTTTAAGACACGCGACTTCCGTGCACTTTATGCAGAAGTTATGGAAGATGCGCAATATGCTGTGGATGAAGAAGATACAACAGCTGCAATGCTTAGCAGAAGGTTTTTGAAACATCAAAAGCGCTATTATGATATTGTAAAGCCTGGCGAGGATATTTCCAAAATGAGCCCGGAAAAGCGCAAGCGTGTTGCAGAAGCAATGGATAACCGCGATATTGCAAACAAGATCCGTAACGGCAGCCTTAAGCTTGATGACGAGTTGGATGCTTATATTAAAAGTCTTGATCGGCAGATTAAAGATTTAGAAAAGCAATATAATGAGCTTGAAATAGGGACACAGGCAGACTACCAGCGTATTGCAGATGCAGAAACAAGAAGGCTTCTTAAACTGCACGAAGAGCTTTTAATTGCAAAGAGCAAAGTTACTCAGAAAAACAGCGACACAGCCCGCAAGATAAACAAGGGCCTTAAGATAACCGAAAAGTACCAGCGAGCAAGCCAGAACCTGCAGGCTAATTATGATGAATTATTCCGCAAGTTTAATGACCTTAAAAACGCTATTCAGATAACAGCCGAAGTACAGGCAGCACTGGACCGCCAGGAGCAGGTTGCATCCGTGCGCGAGGACTTGAACGCAAAGCAGAAAGAAAAGAACTTGACTGCAGAAGTAAAGAAGATGCGCATCCAGCTTGTAAAGAGAACTATGCGCCGCGTACCGTTTAATCGAATTGACTACGATAACGCAAAGACTGTTATTGCTATTCAGCGAATGCTTGAACCTAATCTTATTGGTGGAGTAAATAAGTTTATTGGAATTGATAGTCCATTTTTGCGGGGCGTAATATCGCAGATAGTTACAGACAGCGAATACAGACAGGAACTTATGGACTATCTTAATACAAACTCACGTGCAAGCGAAGCATTTATGAACTTCAAAAAGAAGCTATCTGAATTAAAATCCATAAAAGATTTTGATAGCTGGACCGCAAAAGACAGAAAAGCTGCAATCCGCTACCTTCCAAAAGAAAACTGGGTCCGTGACTTGAACTTGAAAAAGCTTGCAAAAGAGCGCGAAGAAAGTATTGATCTTGATATTGATACACAAGAATACTCACGCCAGGCATACGACGAAAACGGAAAGCCAAAGACCTACAAGGATGCAGAAGGAAACGAGCACAATGTTATGGAGACCGCATTCCGCCTGCGCTACAGTGACGAACTGGGACAGCTGGTAAAGGATGCTGTTGGTGCTGATATGTTTGACCGCATTGTAAACAGGCCATTTAGCGAATGGACCACAGAAGAACTTGAACAGCTTGCACAGAGAATTGACGAGCTTTATACAGAAGGACGCGACCTTAAAGCTGCAAAAGATGAAGCACGCAAACGTGAAGCAGAAGCCATCCGTAAGCGCGTAGAGGACGCTATAAAAGAAACCGGAATTGTTATAAACGATGACGACACTCCGGAAGAAAAAGAGCGCAAGCAGAAAGAAATCAACAAGATTTTGAACTTGAATTCAGGCCTTAAGGGAACCGAAGCCGGAAAGGAGAAAGGTATAAAGGCAAAACTTGACCGCCTGCTCCACGGATATTCTGATATGAACATGTTACGTTTTGCGCGTATGCTTGATAACCAGAGCGAAGGTGAAAATGTTTACATGTTATATCGCAGAGAAGATGAATGCTACAACAATAAGACACGCAGTATTAATAACCGTGCAAGAGCCATCAACGAAATAATGAAGGCCAATAAAATAACAGAAGGCGACCTTGCAAAGAGTATTGCAGTGCCATCACTTGGCACCGAGTTTACCGTAGACGAACTTCTTTACTTCCTTGCTGCAGACAAGGATTATGTAGACGATGAGAAGAAGCTTGAAAAAGGTTTAGTAGGACTTGAAGCAAACGATGACTGGGCTGCTACATCACGCAATGCAGTTATGTTTGGTAACATGATGAGCGACAGTTTAAGCCAGGAACAGAAAGAAAAGTGGGTAGAACTTGATAAGGAAATGGAACTGGCTATAAAGAATGACACTTTAACTGCAGAACAAAAGCAGTTAAAAGAATTGGGACAGTTAGACAACAGACCTGGAACAAGCGCTTATATTTCCTATTGTCATGCTGCATGGGCCCAAGCCCTTAGTGCTGCAAACAGCTTTATAGCAGAGCATCCGGAATACAAGGCACTCATGGAAGCTATAGAAGCAGATTATGCAAGCCAGTATGAGCGCATGAACGAAGTGAGCATAAACGAGTTTAATATGCCGGTGCACAGAGTAAAGGCTTATGTGCCTCTTGTGCGCCGCGAAAGCAATGGTGATACAAACGTAAACCAGGTAAAAGAAGATTTACTTGGTGCTTATGGGGCTGATGCAGGTAAGCAGTGGGTTAATAAAGGCATGACACAGCGCCGTATTCAAATGAATCCATTGCATCAAAAGCCGGTACAGACTGGACTTTTTGCTACCTGGGGAAGCAGCGTAGACCGCACAGAGCACTTTATTGCTTATGCGCCATACGTGCGCCAGCTTAATGCAATTTATAAGAGCCGTGACGCTTCTTATACAAGACGCTTTATTGAATCACGCTATGGAAAAGGCGCCGTGCAGTATCTTGATAACTACATAAATGAAGTTGCAAATCCGAATGCAGGAAAAGTGCGCGAGGCAGGTGCCGAATGGCTGCATACCTTCCGCGGAAGAACAGCGCCGGCATACCTTGGATGGAAATTCAGTGCAATTATTAAACAGGGCTTAACTTCCCCTTGGCCATATATGCAGTTTGTAAATCCTGCAGAATATGCGAGCGCTGCGCTTGAATGTACAAGAAAGGGAACTTATGATGCTATCCGCGAAAAATCGGTATTTATGAATAACCGTGTTATGGATCCTATGAACGAGCTTATTGAAGAAATGGCCGAAGAAGGAAAGACAAAGTTTGACCGTGCTCTTGGTAAGTTTGGTAAAAAAGGAATGGCAGGACTTGAATGGATAGACTGGGTATGTGTTGCACCAGGATGGCTTGCATGTTACAAAAAGGAATATGCAAGACTGCAGAGGGCAAGCGAAGCGCGTTATGATGCAAAGATGGAAGAGCTCCGCGAGCGTAATATGTATGCAGACATAGGTACAAGCGAGTACATGAACGCAGAACAGATGGAAGCCCAGGCACGTAAAGAAATCATGGAAGATATTGAAGTTGAAGCCGTGCGCTATGCAGACGACTGTACAAGACAGTGCCAGCCATCCAGCCGCGCCGCAGACCTTGCACCGTTATTCAAAAACAGCTCAGAAGCCATGAAAGCATTTTTGCAATTCCAGACTTCCTTGAACGTTATATGGCAGAATATCCGATACGATATGCCTTATGCAGTGCGTAATAAACAATTCCAGCGCATTGCAGGTACAATAATGGGCTATGTTTTTGCCGGTATCTTTATGAACAGCGTAATGGATGGAGTTACTTCCGGGGCCGATGACGATGACGACAAAGACTTACAGGCCCTGCGCAATCTTGTATTCTACTCTACTACTCAGTTTACAGATGCTATTCCTATTATGGGAAGTGAAATTACAAACATGATGGACCAGGTAATTACAGGTAAACGAGGTTTTGCACAGAGCGGTACTGACATGACACCATCGGCTACTAAGCTTTTATCGGCCCTTACAAACGCATCCAAAGGAAACTGGGAAAAGGCAGCCACCTTAAGCGCCGAAGCTATTGGAATGGCTGCAGGTGCTCCGATAAGCGGAATAAAAGAAATAAACAAGCTGCTCGGTAAACCGCTTAAAGAAGGTGACGTAAACTTATTACGCGGACTTGGTGACGTTTACGGTATTGCCGGTGATATAATCGAGGAATAAGGACAGCGTATGAAAACTTATGAAAACAACATGGCAGATCAGGCGCTTGTAGTAAAACGCCTGACAGTTTTAGAAAGCGCAGATGGTGGTGCATTCAAAGAAATAAAGCAGAATGTAGAAGCCGTGCGAAAGCAGACTAATGTAATAAGCCGCCAGCAGGATGAATACTGGAAAACCTTAAGCGATGACGGAATTATTACACCTATTGAAAAACAAAGTTTATTACGCGAAAGCCGGAACATAGACCGCAGTTTTGCAGCCATAACACAGCAGGCCGCCACGCTGGGAATAGAAAGCCGCATCCTTAAAGACTATGTTGATACCTATAACGAGCTGCGTACTTATCTTTTTACCACGCTTAAATTGTTTGACGACATGCAGAGCGAAACAAATATAGATGACCGCGACACGTTTAATGCTTATTTTTCAGGCTATTATTTTTCAGAGAATTTCGTATTGCTTGCAATTACTGCAGGCATCCTTGACACTATAGACTTCCGTGTATTGCAGAGCCTTACAGAGCCAGGCGAAGAAGGTGAAACTGCAATCTATCATGGTGCATTGTATCAGTATGTAAACGGACAATGGAAAAACGTAACAACAGGGGCCTACAAAGGACCGCGCACAGAACTTCCTGCAGATGAAGAAGAAGCGTTTTTTATTGTTTCAGAAAGCTTTACAATGAGCGAAAGCCTTATTGTTAATGATGAAGAGCTTTTAGTTAATGGAGACACTTTACTTGTAACTCACACTTATCTTAAAGGCTACATCTATTACTTCCAGGCAGGCACCTGGCATCCGGAATGGGACAAGACTAACTGGCGTTATGCTGCTGCTTTTGCGGATGTTTTGAATATTACAGGCGAGCTTCCACAGATATTCCAGGACGGACTTGATGCAATACAGGCAAATCTTAACGCTGCAGTTTTAACTCTTGAAGATGAAATTGCCGCTAAACAGGGCCAGTACACAATTATCGGTGGAGAGATGGTTCTTATTGATGACCTGCTTCCACAGATTATTGATGAATATAATGCTCAGCAGACAGAAATTGACAGCAAAATAAGTCATTTACCAGTATATTATGCTGTCACAGCTCCACAAAATCCACAGCAAGGTGATTATTATTTATACCTTGGAGAAGATGCTCATTATGGATGGATCAGAAGATATAATAATGCTGCATGGGAATGGTTAGATCCGGAAAACTCTTTATACAGTAGTTATTATTCTATGGCTATGAACGAGATTTTTGAATATGAGAAAGAAAACCCTAATGTAAAATTAAAGTTTTGGGCTAAAAACTTTTGGTCTATGTGCTCACATATAGATGATCTTGATGTACAAACAATATATTTAAGGAATAATGCAAATATTGTAAGTAACGACTTAACTTATATTCAAGAAACGCGTGGGTTAAAAATAGATGCAAATGGAAACATTGATGCAAACGGAAATACGCATATAAAAGGAAAAGTTGCTATTGGTGTACCGCTGGCAGGAAATACAGATTTTCAAAATTATGATGTAGTTATAGGTGGAAAAACCTTACTCAAAAAAGATGTAGAGTTTAATGGTGACTTTGTATCGGATAATATCCAAATTACTTCTGGAGATACCTCAATACTGCTTGAAAAAATTGATATAAATAATGATTTAGAATTAGTCATTTTCTTAAACTATATATTTTCACGATATGGTTCTAACAATTTACTTCCTGATTCTATGTTATTATTATTAAAGAGTGGATCAACTGTATATCAAACACGCAAAATTCAGTTATCATATTTTACATCTTATCAACGAACACATGATCCTGGATTTATTTGGCTCAGTATATTAACACCGATATATGAAACATGGGATGAGATAATTAATTTTACATCATCTGGATCAAGCTATTGGGAAACAAGGCAGGATATAAGTAGAATATGGTTATATGAAACAACCGATAATTATAAACAATTGAAATTATCAAAATTGAGAATGACCGAACCTAGTGAACCAGATATAGTATGGAATGATAATGGTATCCTTAAATTATCAAACAATAAATTACCGTTGTATTTTTTATCATTTAATTCAGGTACAGCTCTTAATCAAGTAGCTGCGGTATTACTGAAATATATATCAGATAATTGTCATGTAGGATGTATTGGATTTTATGGTACAAAAAGTTTGAATAGAATATCACGTAATCAATATTCTATTTTCTTTTTTGATACAGGTGGTTCATCTATTCTTACGGCATCAAATAATTCTTATGGAAATCTTACAAGTGATATAAAAATATTTTTTATGTCTAGTTAACGTATATTGTAGGAGTACTACAATTACTGTGAGATTTTGTCTTAATAATTATTTTAGAATCACCGATATTTACTGCTTTGGCTGTTATAATTTTATTTTCATAATCTACTGATTCTATAGTTATAACATCCGTATTGGTACTGTAAATATCAGTTATGTCTATGGCAATATCGGATATTGGAAGCAAAAAATAATCAAATGATAATTCTGTACCGATATTAGTGTCTATCCAAATAACTGTTTTATCAGGATAAACAACACAATGATAAGTGGTAATATCATCTGTTTGCACTGATACTGCGATCCAGTTTTTTACCTCATGTTTACAGCTACAAAATAATAATGTAAAAAGAAGTAACGGTATTAATTTTTTCATACTTTAATCTTATCTCACAAGTTTGCAAAAATCAATCAGAAATAATGATCCAAATCCCATTCAATACTTCTTACATCACTTTTTATGTCATCCACTTCATCTGCAAGTTTATCTACTTTATTTTCAATAGTGCTGAGAGAACTATCTAATGAGTTTACATCCCAGGTAATATCATAAACATCTTTTTTAATTTTGCTATCCATTTTGAATAAAAGGATATTCAAAATTAAATCTGCAATAAAAACAAACGATAGGAGAATCTTTAATACGACAATAAGTTTTTTCATAAAATCACCTCAATAAATTATCGGCAAGTTTATGATTTTTCTGCAAAGGCGGGAGTATACTTTAAGTACTTCCTGATGGGGCGCCGGCTGGGAGCAAATCTAATCTTTCCCCTGCTACTGGCCGGCCATTTTTGAGAGGTTGCTATGGCAATAGACAAGAAGGTAGAAAACGAATATGGAGCGCAGTTTGCTTATCACAAGCTGCGCGATATACGTATTGTGAACGATGACAAGATCGGCATCCAGATGACGCTTACGGTGCAGAGCTGGTTGAATAAACAGGCACGCATTGAAGGCAAACAGCCTACGGTACGCCAGTGCGTTATTATGAATGCAGACTTTGCAATGCAGCCATTCTACGCACTTCTTAAGGCAAAGTTTCCCGAGTTTGCAGGCGGCCTTGATGACATGAACAATGACTTTAAGAAGGACCGCGCTGCATCCGGCGACGTTGAATACATCCAGCAGACAGCCCAGGGGGCCCTCATAGAGCGCCACAAAGATATTAATTCACAGGAGTAAAACATGGGTGTAACAATTCCATCTTTAAATGACGTAACCGACATACTTGATGACGACATGGTAATGATAACTCGGTCCGGCGGCCAGACTTACAAGATAAGCGGCGCCGAATTGAACAAGCGCAATCAGGCAGTTATTGCCGACAGCACCACATTGACCGGTGCACCTTTGAAAACCGGCAACATTGTGCGTGCTTACTTTACTGCAGATATTACCGGCGTAAATACATCTACCGGCCTTGTACTCAATTACAATGGCAGCAATAAAAACGTAAAAGTGCCAAAAGATGGCGCACTTGCAAACTTCACAGCCCAGAACATGGGAGGCAGCCCTACAGTATACAAGTACCTGCAGGCCTACACTACGCTGGAGCTTCTTTATGATGGCACTAACTTTGTTATTATCGGGAATCCGGTAGTTATAAGCTCAGCGGATTATACAATCTATGCGGACGGAAAAACACAAAGAAAAACAGTATACTCTGTTCAGAAAGATAGTATTTTCCCTGTATCAAGTGGAGCAGTTGAAGAATTAACTTTTATAAAAGATTTAGATTTAAGTTCATCTTATACTGCGTTTGTGCAAATACCAAAAGGAGTTTATTGTTTAACAAGTATTTTGTACAACCAGTTTACTGATAAACCAACAGGAGCAAATGGACGTGCAATATTTATTTGCGGTGCTAGTACAACATCAGCAGACGAACAAATAGCAATACTAGTTTGTGCTTATACTGGTAGTATGTGGTTAGGAAGCTGTTTTGGTGGTACACCACGATACGAATGGAAAAAGATTATTTGATTGTAAACGGACGGAAAAAAAATATTACCAGAAGAAAAAACTTTTAATAAAATACGATTATTTACAGGACAAGATTTAAATGCTTTAAAAAACGCTGGTGAATATTATACAGCATCAGATGACGTTGGCAATTCTTTAGTAAACAGACCTCGTTCTGATTTATATGGATGTTCAATAACAGTGCATAATTCTTCAAATGGAATTATTATACAAGTTGTTTATAGCATTTATGGTGTGTATATTAGAAAAACGCAAAACTTTGGTTCTGTTTGGACTAACTGGAAGCTGGTAATAACTTTTTAATTATTTAGAACTTACGAGTTAGTAATATTAAGAGTATAATCTACAAATGAAACAGTATGTACGGAAACTCTGTAATTAGCACCAGCAATAACATTTTGTACCGTTACTTTAATTTCGTAATGATAATCAGAATGTTTTATATTTTGTATTGTAAAATTATTAAAACCACTGTCGCTTAGTTTTGTTATATTTGAAAAAATACCACCAGAACTGTTATCAGTACCTACACAAGTTAGAAGGTAGTTATAAACTGCCCCAGCGATAGCTATGTCAATAAAAAATATAACAGAGGCTCTGTATTCTATAAAATTTTTGATGTTTATATCAATAATATTATTAACACTTGTTAAATAATTTGTTCCAACTTGTCTATATTTGCTATGAAAAATATTACCTGTATTTTGGGGTTCTTTCTTTCCGTCCGTTTTAATTAAATACCCATCCTCACATGACATTATTAATATAGTCATGGAGGTAAATATATGTACTATGGATATATCAGAGTAAGCACGGAAGAGCAGAATCTTGAAAATCAGAAGCAGGCTATTAGTGAAAAGTATGCTATTGATGAATGGATTGAAGAAAAGAAAAGCGGAACAATTGACTACAAAAAACGGAATCTGGGAGAGTTGGTTCAGAAGCTGCAGGCCGGAGACATACTTGTTATAACGGAATTGTCGCGACTGGGAAGAAGTCTCACGATGATTTTTAATATTATCACTCAGCTTAAAGAAAAGAAAGTGCGCTGTATTGCAATTAAAAATAATTTTGATCTTAATCCGGAGAGCGAAAACGATCTTGTATCATCCGTAATTCTTTTTGCTTTTGGATTAAGTGCGCAGATAGAACGCCAGCTTATAAGCGAGCGCACTAAGCAGGGACTTGCCGTTGCGCGTACAAAAGGAAAACGCATCGGCAGGCAGCCAGGCGAAAAGCCGCATTATTTTAAGCTCACTCCATACAAAAAAATCATCATCGGTTATATAAAAGAAGGCTGGAGTATAAACAGTATGGCAAAAGAGTTTGGTGTACGCTGGAGCACAATGAAAAACTTTATAACCGTAAACATGTATATTAAACCGCTTCCGCCATTAAGGAGCAGGCCCAGGAAACACGGCCACCCGACCAGGCGCGAGCTGGAATGGTTTGAAAAACATAGGGAATTATAATAAAACTACAATAAAACTACAATGTTATAACAGTCCGGCGGGCCAGACAAGTAATACAATGACTGTATGATCACAGGAATTGTAAAACTAGCAAAAGCTGCACTTGCCGACGTAGATAAGCAAAAAGTCTTATACCTTCTGGAATGCGTAAACCTCACTAAGCAGGAGCGCGAAATTGTGGAGCGCACGGAGCTTGCAGGTGAGCGCCTGGCGGATATGGCGGACTTGTATGCGCTATCTATAGATAGTGTGTCTCTTATTAAGCGGCATGCACTACAGAAAATCGGCGTGTATCTTACGCGAAGTTTACAGTAAATCTACGTAAAATCTACTAAAATCCTCACTTCTGTTTTTTCTATCTTGCTTTAATATATGAGGCGGAGGCACGGAAAAATGGGATTAGATCCAAATCTTACTAATACACTCACGCAGGGACTTGCGAGTTCTCTTTTAAATCAGCTGGATGGTAACAAAAATAACGGACCAAAACGACAGATTATAACTGTTAGTGGGGCGGATGAAGCACGTACATTCAGTCTTGATAAAGGAGAAAGTATTGTGCTGGTTGATGACAAGGATGACATTATTTACATAAAAGAATGCGATTCTATTGGTAAATCATCTATTAAGGCATTCCGTTATGAAGAAATTGAAATGACGGAAGCTACCGGTGGAGTAAGCCGCAGAGAGTTTGATGAACTTAAAAGTGACATTGCAGACATTAAAAAAATGATGGAGGTTACAAATGGCAAGCTCGATACTGAAAAATCTTAAAAACAAAAATGTTTCCGGAGCTTTGGGAAACGGTAATATTTTTACAAAGTTTTCACAATTCAGAGAAGAAATACTTGCTTCCGGAAAGGAGCCTATGCAGATACTTAATGAACTTGTAGCTTCCGGAAAAATAAACCAGAACCAGTTAAACCAGGCTAAAAGGCTGGCAGGACTTTACAGAGGAAAGTTTGGCGTTTAATCGTCAAGGAGGATATTATGGGAGATTCAGACGGAATCTTGGGTGGAGGAATTGGAATCATTATTTTGATTTTGTTTCTCGTAATGCTCATGGGTGGCGGAAATCTCTGGGGAGGCGGCGCTAACAGTGCAGTGCTCCAGGGAATGGCAACCCGTGCGGATGTGAACGATGTAATTACTTCTCAGAATATTGAGAATGCCATCGTAAACACTAACAACAACATAAGCTCGCAGTTTGCTACACAGAATCTTGCAAATATGAATAATTTTGCACAGGT
>Ga0247609_10000741_pt1 | contig 42953 bp, 50 predicted proteins | sample 172DNAGHGlowgp2_FD_193487 | JGI IMG/M metagenome (GOLD analysis project Ga0247609, IMG submission 193487) | Sheep rumen microbial communities from Palmerston North, Manawatu-Wanganui, New Zealand - 1728 DNA GHGlow gp2 | ecosystem: Host-associated > Mammals > Digestive system > Stomach > Rumen ... | reverse complement strand
CATTGCATCCATACCAAGTTGTCCTTTTAAATCATCTGCGTTAATGTTGCTATCAAGATATGAGCCTACTTTGGCATCTTGCTGTTGCTGTGCCAATCTATTTTTATTATTGTCGTTAAACTCTTGCCATGAGGCATCTATCTGCTGTTGTTTGGTTATAGGTGTCTGTGGCTGCATATCATATCCATTGAAACCGCTTTCTTTAAGCGTTTTGGTTATTGCTTCTTTGACAATATTAACGAATTGTTTTTGATTTATTTTCTGTGCCATTTATATGTATTATGATATATATGCTTTTATTTTATCTATTTTTTGAACGTCTGTCGAATACTTCCTCTTCATCTACGATGTAGACTCTTGGACTTCTTACGCCAGTTTTCTCTTCGATGTAGTACCAAACCATGCTTTCAACTTCTTCTTCAATTGCATCCATTGGCATATCAGGAGAAGATACAGCAACCTCTACTGACACATCATATCCATCGAATCCATCTGGTTGAAGTATGATTTGTCTTACCAAGACTGATGAATAGTTATTAGAATTGTCAATATATTCATCTTTTACTGATTGCAATTCCTGTACTTTCTCAGGTGTTAACTCATCGAACATTCCGTCGACGTTAAGTTTCATAATTGCACCATATGAATAGTCTGACAAATCGTCATCCTCTTCGGGATACCATTCCTCATTAAGTTTCTTATTACCTTTTGTCTTACTTTCGTTAGCAGTTACTTTTTCGACTTTGTTAAGAGGAACTGACATTAATGTCCATGTTTTACCATCTTTCTGATAATCGACATCACATGTTTCTTCCCATGTCATAAGGTGTGTACCGAAATCTTTAATGACACCTTCTATGTTTTGAGTTCTACCGTGTACGATTACTTTATCACCGGTTTGGAATTGTCCGTCAGATGATTTGGCATGATATGTACCGTTGGCTTGTTGCATTGCCTTTGTAAGTTCTCTCATATCATAACTCATTTCATCATCTTGTTCTTGTTTCCAATGTTCATCATCGTCTGACAAATCATCGATGGTTTCTTTAACCATATTTCTTATTTTGCTTTCCAATGCCGCCGTTGGCCGTTTAATTTCCTTTCTTTTTGAAAGAACCAATTGACGTTCTCTGTCTGATGGCTGATTCCAATGTACGCCTTCTTTTGCCCATTCAGGTTTATTCAAGAAGTCATACCAGTAACCACCTTCTCCACCCCATGCGATGAGGTTATTTGGGTCTGTAGCATTCCACCCTTTTGTTACGTCCCAATATTTAGCCTTTTGAATGTACGGTTTTATCTGATTAAGGTCATCGACTAACATGCTTTCATTTCCTTGCCCTTCAATATAACAATGGAAAAGGTATTGACCGGTACTTTCTTTCAGATGTCTTTTAGATTCATCAAATGCACGGTTAAGAGAGCCTTTACGGTGTAACGGACGTTTATCGGCAGCAGCCATTGCACGTTTATCTGCACGTTTCATATTTTCTTTTTCTTTATTGTGCATCTTATCTTGGTCTTTTCTTGCAAAATAAGCATCTACGCCATCATGTGCAAATTTATGTGCGTTGATTCTGTAATTGTTTGAGAAATCATCCGGATGGTTTGGTTTATCATAATCTCCGGCATATACTTCTGACAATACTTTATGTACGGTTTCCCTTATTTTAGATTCCAATGGGTGTTCTCTTTCTGCTTCTGCTTTATCATAGTCGGCAAGTGCATCAAGACCGGGTGCTACATTATAAGGGTTGAGATTGAAGTCATTTACATAGTTGTCAACGGTATCTGAGAAGGCGTTGAACTTATCAAGTTCTTCTGCGTTTTTACCGTATCTTGCTTGTGTGTCTTTTGCTTGGTCATCAATGTCTCTCCAATCAGCATCCATTTCTTCTTTCTTACGGTCAGGATAAACAGGACCTTCAGGACCGTTATTGATGTTATCGTATTTAGCAAGTGAATTAAGGAAATCATCATCCATTGTTTCCCTGGTTACACTTGCAAGGTTATTCATATCATTCATATAGTCACTTGATACACCATTGGCATCAATAGTTTCGGACAATATTTTTTTGATATGTTCCTTTAATTGTTCTCTATTTAATTTCTTATTAGCCATGACTAAATTTTTCTTATAATATAATAATAAATAGGTGTAAATGGTTAAACGTTAAGCAATTTAATGGCATTTTCAAGGTCTTTATCAGTAAAACCGTAATTGTTATTAGTTTGTATGAAATGTGATTGCTGTTCTTTCGTCATGTCATTGATATCATCAAGGATGATATAATTGTCGCATGGGTGCTCATTTAGGAAGTTTTCGATAAGGTCTCCCCTTGTCGGATGGTTTACATCCGGCCAGTTTTCTGAATATACACATTCTTCACCTTTTATAATATCTTTGATTGGGTATTTAAGACCTGAGTTTCTGAGTCTGTTAATTGTTTCTGACAGATAGAAACGCCAAGATGAAGACAATATGATTTTTGCACCGGTAGACTCTACGAGTTTGTTTATTCGTTTAACTGCACGGAAGTCAATGTCTGTGTCAACATCGGGTAGGTATTTCAGATTGGCTTCCATATAGTAACGATTCCAATCTTTTGAGTTAAGTACCCCATCTATGTCAACAAACAAGAATTTAGTCATATTTTTTTTTTAAGTTCTTCAATGAGTTTATCTGCATAACTTACTGCAAGGTCTGCCAATTGTCTTTTGAAAACAAATTGTAAGACGAATGTCATTATTGAACTGCTAAGTATCGCGTTCATTATGTTAATGGATGCATCAACCCTTACTCGTTCCCAATTTATATTATTATCCATAATGCAAAGATAGTATTTTTTCTTGATATAATTAAATTATTTTAGTTAAAATTAGTATAATTATGTTAAATGATGTCGTTATAATTAATGAATAGGATAATCAAAATAACTGAAGAATGTTATAATGCTTTTATAAACGGCGAAGATGTATTGTTTGAGGGTGTTGACTGGTCAAAAAGGTGCAACATTAAAGATTGTTATCGATGCATTGGAAGAGAAATTACCGGAAAACACGGAAAACAATATGATGTGTCTGGTTAATGCTTACAGTGCAAGCGGTTTTTAACCTTTATTAATTTTTATGCCATTCTTCACATTTCTGTTTGTATTCTTCTAACTTTTTATGCCTTTCTTCAAATGCTTTTGGTAATTCAGTTTCTCTTTCAGGATGAACGAATGCATCAATAAATTCTTCATCATTTTCAGAATAGTCTAAATATTCTTCATATGTTTTAATTAATTCTATGTCAATATCATAATCCCATCCTTTATCTATAAGGAAATCAAATATAAGTTCAATTAGACTGATGCACGTCCATCGGTTTTTAGTAGAATTACCGTCAGATGGGTTTTTAATCAATTCTTTCACATCTTTCACCCACTTATCAATAAGTTTATCTCTTAAATCACCAGCATGGTCACTGTCAGCCGGATTGCATCCCCACGCACCTTCATTAATCGACTGTTTATATGTATTGTCGATTTTACTCATTAGTTTTTTTATTTCATTTAATGTATTCATAACTAATCTGTAAATGTTACTATGTAATATTTTGTTTCCTCATCGCCACTTTTTCTTTTCTTTAGCCACAAGTAAAGAAAGATAGTCCCTGCTATACCTAAAGATATTATTGCCCAAATCATCGTTTAAAATTTTCTGAATATATTATAATAATGTATATAAACATAAATAGTGAAATTGAACCAACAAAAAAAGAAAAAGAGCAGTGAAATAATTATTTCACCACTTCTCAAGGCGATAAAATTTGCAAAAATGCAAGTTATCGTGAAAGATAGTATGCAATTGATACATCCCCTTGTGCGTTACGAAGAAGATACACCTCCAAAAATGGAAATTCACCACCGCCACACCAGTTGCGGATATCATCAACTGTAGGAATATTCACACCACGGCCAAGATAGTTATGCTGCATATAATCATTAATATATTCTTGGACATAACTTGATATATTTCTTTCGCTACCGCCATCGATTAATTCATCAATTTGTTTACATTCATATGTTATGGGGATATACGAGAAAAATCTAAACCAACGTCTGTTAATCTCATCATATATATGGCAGTGTGGGGCTTTTTTTGTCATATTGAATGGATTCTGTTTGAAAATTGTTAGAATCTTATTAGAAAAGTCATCCAATACGATTTTCTTGCAGAAATCAATGTCCGGATTATCATAGTCAATATCAACCTTTGTATACATTACAACACCGGCTCTTACAAATGCATTACCATACTCATTTGGCGGCAATACTTCGCAACATGCATAAATCTTTTCTTTATTATCTTTTGTCTCCATTTTAATGTAAATTTATTTCAATGCAAATATACTGCAAAATAATGTATTAACAAATAAAATTGAGAACTATTTATCTGTATATTCGAATATTTTTTACATGGCACAACATATAAATGAAGATGATTTGAGGCAAATCATTAAGAAAATGATTAAAGAATCTGTTGGTATTCCATCAGAAGAGAATTATTATATTAGTGTAATGGTTCCAAGGATAAAGTCTTGGATGGATGAAGTTTATCAAGATTGGGGTGGAATTGATGCTGTTTCACCTGAAGCATTAACCGATTTCAGCAACCGTAATGACTATGAAGAATCTCTTGATACTTTTGCACATGAATTTAATGTAGATAGAGAAGAACTTAGACCGGTATTTGATAAAGCAATTGAGATTGCACATAGTCAATTAAAGGAAGACTTACTTGGAGAGGCTAAGTTTGTTAACCAATTCACACCATATACAGATGACGAGAAAAGGACAAATTTTGAATATTTGAGAACCGGTTTTGGTAGAAGTCCTGAAGAAAGAAATCCGTCTTATGCAGCAGCAAAAAAAGCAGCAGAAGAAAGACGCAAACAAAAGGAAGCAAATACACCTGTCGAATCGAAAAGACACATAAAGAAATCTGAGATTATAGAAGCCATTGGTGATGTATTAAGTGAATGGAAGAAAAACATTAATGAGGATGGTTATTCATATAATGGACTTGACCAACAAGCACAATATCGTAAGATGGGTGAAGAGTTAATGGCACAACAGCAAAGGAAAAAGAACTATAAGAAGAATATGGCACTTTTCAAGAAAGCATTTAACAAAGTATATAAGGAGTTCAGTATAATAGGTACAATCAAGAGAAAATCACCTGAATCAAAAGAAGTATTTGATGGTAATGCTTTTATTAAGTATGTGGAACATAATGAGGGTGATTCATTATATACACCTATTTGGGAGAAATACGGTGGTGAATACTTGGAAATGGCAAATACATATCTTGAAAATTATATTATTAAGTTCAGAAGAAAATTAGGTATGGACTAAAAACAAAAAAGGTGGGGAAATTAATCCTCACCTTTAACATTCCGACTTATTGTGACTTTACTTATTTTACCTCAACACCACGATTACGAAGAGTCAGATTAAACAACATCAAATACTTTTTATACTGTTCCTTAGTCAGTATATAAGACATATACTTGACGTGTTTGTTAATACTGTTTTTAAGCAAAGTCTCTCTTGTAGAGCCGTCATTACCGAGAACTGAAAACTCAATATCACGTTCATACTCATCGATTATTTCCTTAACGCTATCTTTCTGGTCGTTTGTCAGTTCAAGCGTGCTGTATAAACGATTGTAGTTTGAAATTCTAAGCTCATAACGAGCAACTTCATTAAGCGCGTTCATTCCCTCATTCTCAGCATTTGCACAGATACCCATGCACATAAACATTACGATAAATAAAATCTTCTTCATATTTTTTCCCTTTCTTTTAAAAATTTTTTATTTACTTTAATTTTTTCATTTATTATTAAATAACGTATTTTTTACACTTTTTCATCACATAAGTCGGTCTTTAAATAATATTTTTTACTTTTTTTGACATATATCAAATTATTTGTGTTCGCACACAACGTTTATTTTTTAAAAAACCACTATAAAAGTGGCTTATTTGTTTTGACGAGTCACATTTACTTTTGAAATGTGATGCAAAGGTACTAATAAAAAATGAATTGAGCAAATAAAAACAAAAAATATGGCTTTTTTGAGCCATATTATTGATAAAAGTCAAATTGGGAATATTTTTTTTATATCTTCTTCCTCTATTTCACAATGGTCTAAAACATATTCAAAATGTGGAAAAACGATACTGTCATGTCTGAATATACATTGAAAATCTGTTTCACATTCATCTATTGTATCTCTTGAGAATAGTTTAGCAAATGATTTTAATGCCTTGAAATCAATCCACACAACAAGATATTCATCGCCATCATCTTTTTCCCACGAATATTCAATTCCGTAGTGTTCTGTCCAAAAATCGACGAAATCCTGTATATTCTCTATTTTTTCCTCATTATAGTTTTTAATATCCTCATTCGTCATATTCTAATTTTGTCTTTTCGATTTCCTTTTCCAATCCAACAACAACTCTCGCAGCATCACTTAGAGCATCAGCATGATTAGCATTGTAATGATATCTAAACATTGCATATGCCTGATAGGCAACATTCAGTTCGGTTTGGTTAACCATAGCCTTTCCCTGAATATTCATAGCACCTTCCATCATTTCAGAAAATTCACAAGTGCTTACATCTTCTACCTTTTTCTTTTTAAAAAATCCAAACATAGTTACTTATTGTTAAAAAATTCTTTTATATTATTTATTGTTCTCTTTATCCAACTTTCTTTTTCTGGATACGTGTTTATTTTCACCTTAATACCATTAACCTTTATTATCTGAATACGTTTTTGTTCAAGTTTATACTGTTCATCACGTATTTTTCTTATTGCGGCCCATGCAGCCATGAACTGATGTGTATAGAATATACCATTAAGACTACCTTTATCAATGTTATGACATTGTATTGTTGTGCATATATAACCGGTTTCATTTGATAATGAAAACCATGAGCCATCAATTTTCTCAATAGTATATGTTAATAGTTTACCTGTACTTTTACTGATACGATACAGTTTATCACCAACTTTAAGGTCAGAAATTCTATTTATCTTCATTATTTTATACATTAATTCGGCTTTTTTTAATCTAAGCCAATATTTTACCCATCCGGGTATTATAATTGTTATTTTCATTACGTTGCAAATATACTACAAAAAAATGGAATCCCAAAGGAATTCCATGTTAAAAATTATTAAAGTCTCCGATTTTTTCTCTCGATAGAGGCTTAAATTGTGGTTTAATTACTCAGCCACAATTGTGTCAGCGGCAATAGAATCGATTGAATCAACTGCGATTGAGTCTACTACTGTTGTATCAACCTTTGTTGAATCATTACCCTCAGCACCCTTTGTTGAGTTGCCGCAAGATGCAAATACCATTGAGGCAAGCATCGCAAAAACTAATACCAATTTACGCATTGTTTCTAATTTAATTTAGTTAATTATTTATGTTATTTTTCTCTAAGCGTTTGCAAAGATACTAAGAATAAATATCACAACAAAACAAATAAGAATATTTTTTAAGATAATTATATATATAATTGACATAAATCAAAAAGCAATGAAGAAACCAAGTGAAATAGTTGATATTAAGATTAAATGGAATAACTTTATTCCTTTCGCCGGATATTTGGCCATAACGTTTTTCGGCAAAATGTGGATGAGAAATAGCACCAAGGAAAAATGGGAAAAATACATAAAAGATGGAATGGCTGCTTATGTTATCAACCATGAAATGATACATGTAAAGCAAGCAGTATCAACAAATAATTCATGGTGGGAATTTTATGTATTATATATATGGTATTGGTTAAAAGCGATTTTCAGAGGTTTTACATTTGCATATAAGATGAACCCATTTGAAATGGAAGCCTACGCAAATGAAAACAATTTGAATTATATTGCAACACATTACGGCGGTGCTGTAAGGTGGAAAGTCTATAAAACAATGCCAATAAAGACACGTAAAGCATATTGGAAAGACTATAACATTAAGAGGAAAACTGAATTTATTACTTTCGGAAAGTATATAAATGAATATATAGACCCATATTATAATTTTAAAGAATACACTTCATAACAATAAAAGCGGTAGATTAACTCCACCGCTTTAAATTATTCAGCCAATAATGTATTTTGAGAATACATTTTTCTTTCTTTGTATGGTTTTCCTCAAATTGTTTCTGATACCATTTTTCCTTATCCTTTAAATAGGTTTTATACATACCCCAATATACATCATGGGTTATTTCCGTATCATTTCTGTCATCGACATATACCATAGCGAAATTTGTATTTGTTTTTCTATACACCCATAAAACACTACACCAGAATTTTATAGGATATTGTGGTATATGTTCCAATAGGATTTGAGGATAATAACCGTTCCTACACCCTATTAAATAATTCCAAATTGGTCTTAGTATAAACTTCATGGCAGTTCCTCCTTTTTTAACAATTCGTCTTCACCATCCGGATTAACCCAATATATTTTATTATCATCGTTTCTTCTCCAACGTTGTGGCCTTTCATGCTCTTTGCACCAGTTTTTAACGCAGTTATGGCACTCTGTTGTAAGCCAACCTTCAACTGTCATACCCACATCTTCTTTGCTTCCGCATAGTTCACAAGTCACGCTTGCTTCTTTCTCAGCAGCATCTATAAGTGTCTTTACTTCATCGTTGTAGAAATTAAGATATACGCATAGTTCACCCCATTTTTCTTTGATTTGACATATTTCCATACGGTCTTCCTCTGCTTTATCCTTATTGTATTCCTCGATGTAATTGAATATAGGCTTCAGTAATTCATGCCAACCTTTTCCACATTCCACGCCGAATAATTCAAACGGTTCCCAAGGTATAATGTCAAAATCGTCTTTATTTAACTCTTGAGTCATTTCCTTATCCTTATAATATTTGTGCGTATATTTTGGAATCGTGTGGCCGAATCTTACAAAAAAACCATCACGTACTGCCATGTCGTAGCAGTAGTCAGTTTTACCATTTTCTTTTAACCTTATTTTTATTTTTTCCATACTTCTTTGGATATTTATTATATATAATAATTGTACAAATGAACGATACGAGAGAATATTTTGTTTTATATTATGAATATGGGTTTGAAGAGGATTTCATGCATCCTTATCCTTATAGGAGAGACCACACACTTTATTCAGAAGATTTTGTTGCAGAACCTTTAACTATATAGTAAACAATTTTTCAACTGATTTCTTTGTATTAGTCTGATGCATTGCATTGGTGATTTGTTTACTCCATATACATTTAAACTCATCCGGCATATTGTATTCTGAAATGAATATTGTATGCCCTTTATTTTTCATTTCCTTGCACCACTCATAGAATTTTTCATAATCGAAATTTTTGGATGTTGAGTATTGTTTTGTATTCTTATATGGTATATCGCAATAAATAAACGAGTTTTCAGGAATTTCCATTTCCCAATAATTTCCACTTTGCCATTCAACACCTTTAAGTTTCGGAATCTGTCTTAATGTGTTATTTATGTTTTCTGAAATATAATCCCTTGATTTACCGTTAGTACCCATTACGTTGTGACCGGAATAACCACCATCGAAATAACGGCCATTGAATGAACCCATGAATCCTACCCATCCTTTAATTTCATCGCTGTAACGGTCATCATTCTTATTGTAAGAATCTCTTACATCACAATAAAAACCCCTTTCAATCGTCATGGGCGGTTTCTGACATCTATCATTAGTCAGAGATTTCCACATGGCGATAAGGTACTTATTGTTATCGTTAGCAATACGTCTATACTGTGACGGAACGTTTTCGATAACAGAACAACCTCCACAGAATGCATCAACAAATGCTGACTTGTCTTTCATCCATAGAAGCATAATGGGAAGAATGTCATTAACTATTCTTTGCTTGCTTCCGAGATATTTCATATATTTTACCCGTCTTTTTATGATAATTTATTAGTTTCATTTTCTCAAGTTCCCAATAATCTTTCAAATCCAACAGTTCTTTTTGTCTCATAATATCTTTCTCACTCTTTATTTTTTCCTCTATATCTTTAATAATAGATAGGATTTCTTCAAGTGATTTGGTTGGCATTTTCCTATCATAATAGAGGAAATCGCCAATAGCAAGCAATAAACTCAGCAGACAGAAGCCGATTAAAATGAACAAAATAGTTGTCATGATGTTTTTGTTTTAAGTTTTAAAATATTTTCTTTTAAAGTGACAATTCTCATTGTTCCAAGTCTTGCCAATTCAAGACGTTGTTCCAAAAACAGTTTTTTCGCACCGAGCATTTGAGGATATGCTTCTCTGAGTATATCTGTACTGAATGCTTTGAATCTTCTCCCATGAAATACGAAATTCAACTCTTCGTCATATGTTATTATGCCGGTGTAATCAAATCCGTCTTTTTCATTTCTTTTTGCAAATTCCTCTTCAAGTTTATCCCTAACCTTCTCAAATATTGAAATTGGCACACAATAGTAGAAATATTTTATTATCGGATAATTGTGATGGTTATGCTTCTTTTTGAAGTCAGCCAAGAAATCACTCCAAGAACGTTTTATTTCAATCTCAGTGAGATATCCTGATTTAGATAAAACCAACATATCACATTCGTGGTATATAGGAAGATTCTCGTTTATACCATTTACGTTAAACACAACAATGTTTTTAATGAAACTGAATTTATCGTGTCTTGCCAATCCTGTTTCTATTTCCAATAAATCTCTTTTTGTATCCATATTTTATGCAAAGATACTAAAAAAATTCTATTAAACAAATTTTTTAGGTTAAAAAAAATAAAAATACGCCAAGTTTTTATTCCTTGGCGCAAAAATATAAAAGAATTATGGAAAGAAATGATTTAGTATTATACTAATAAATAGTCAGAAAAAGATGAAAATACAATTAGGCCATATTGCTTTGTGATTCAACATGGAAACATTTTGGACATTGCCATATTCCAAATGCTTGATATTCAGTTTTTTCCCATTTTCCATTCTCATCACAATGTCCTATTACTCTATTATCTTTTTCATCATGTTCATCATATATAGACATAAGGAAAGGCATTTGCGTACCACATTTAGGACATTTTTTGAACTTTTTGAAGTCGGCCTGTGTTGTATGTGTATTAGCGTCCGGTTCTTCAGCCGTTGAAACTTTTATTGCTTCACTTAGGCTTCTTACCTGTTGTTCACTAATAACAACCGTATGCTTATTTAGATTTGTGAATATTTTCATTTTAATGCTTTATGTATTTGATGTTATGACTAATTTTGATTGTTGCATATTTTGAATTGGATTTGGTTTCATAATATACCAACTGTTCCCATTATCAAGGCTAAACTCCCAGAAAGTCTTAGACATTTGTCCTGTACGTTGTGAAGTACCTTTAAAGGTCTCGGATGTAATTGTTCTGTATGAAACTGAACGGCCATTGCGCTTTGCAGCACCGTTAACTGTGTCGATAGCACGCCTTAGTTCTTTCTCACCACCGGCACCACGTCCAAATAGACTTAATGTTGATTCAATTTTATCATTACCGAAATTCTTAATCTTGTAGATTATGAATTTGTTATCAGAGACAACAATATTATTACCGGAACGGAAATTCTGTCCATTTGTATCAAATGTGGATACTTGGGAAACCACGTCATGTGCTGCATGGCCACCATTATCAGTGTATAATGGGTTATGTCCAAGATTCCTGCTTACGTCTGTATGTGAGTTATGTGGCGTTGCCGTTGTGTCAAATCGCCCTTCATTTATAAATTCTCTTATTACTTCTCTTACGATATTTCTAATATTTTCCATAGGAAAAACCATCAATATTTTATAAATATTGGGTAAAAACCTCAAAATAACAACTATTTATATACAAATATATAAGTAAAAATGAATGCATTTAACGAATACGGATATGACGAGGGTATAAACACTCTAACGATTCCAGAGGAAACAAGGACGAATTGGAGAGAGTGGAAAAAGGAAACCCGCGATTGGAGAGAATACATAGAAAACCATATTGACGAAAAGCATGATGAAACGCAAAATCACGTTACATCTGAAACAAACCGTGCAATAAACGATATTAAAACAGCCATTACCGCATCACGTGACTATGTTGTGGATAATGTTAATAGTAGGGCTAATGAGATAAAGACAAAGATTGACTCAAGTCGTACTGTCATTGACAACATTTGGAATAAGGTAAGGAGTTTATAAATAAAACCTTAATTTATAAAAATATAAATGCCAAGGACATATAGACCATACGAATATGATTATGATACCCCTTATATCGGACGTACCGGTGTAATCGAGAATTATCTTGATAAGAAATTCAGTAGTATAAGCATAGATACTGATGAGGTTAAAGAAGTGATTGAAACTTCTGTTCATGATTCATTAGGCGATATTGACTGTAAGTTCTGTTCTGTCCATAATCATATTGAAAGAGCGAAGAATGAAATTATTGAGAACGAAAACGGCGGAGGCGGGAGATGCACTTGCAATTTAGCCACGAAGGAAGATATTGCAAATGCCGTTACGCAAATCAATTCACATACGGATGAGAAGTTTGACGAGATTGATTTCTTAAGTCATTTCTCTGACCTTAATCAGCAAATCGCAAATTTAAATAATTAATTAAAATAGAAATAATATTATGAGTTACAATAAATCAAACCCTTTTGAGTGGGGTAATGAACCACTTACAGTTAAGAAGGAAGATGCTGAAGAAACCATATTCAACACTATTCCAACACAGAAAAATGCAACATATACAGAAGTTCCAGAAGAACAATTCATCAATACAGCATTTGACAGCTTTGTGGAAAATATAGAGTCACCGACACCACAGTTAAAGAAAATATGTGGAATTGAATGCACAAAATCCTAAAATGGAAAATAAAGCCGGGGTATTTAACCTCGGCTTTGTTCTGCTATCTCCATAACCTTTTTCACTTTTTCAACCGCCTTGTTATCTCCATTCTGCATAAATAAGAGCAATTGGTCGAGTAATGCATCATCACTGTCAAACTCTCCGTCATAATCATAGCGATTCTCTTCCAATACAACACAATTATCATTACTGTGGAAATCGGTGATTTCTGTGGCATTTCTAAGGTTGAACTTTGCCATTTCAGCATTATTCATTGCTTCCATCGGTTCTTTACCAAGAACTTTACAGACTTTATTCTCAATATATTTAAGTTCTGTTAATATGGCTGTAGGTTCTGCCATACTGCCGACTGGCGGTACTTCTTTTTCTGAAATGAATCCTAATTTGTTCTTTGGCCTTGTATATGCAACATACTGCAAATTCTTCTCTTGAAGTTTTTCCCAATCGTGGTGGGCGAGTTTAGATGGCATCATTGAATGACATAAAATGTATACATTTTCAGCCTCCAAACCCTTTGCTTTGTGAATTGTGGAAAGACAGACACCCTTCGCTTCTTCCTTGAATATTTCCTCTATATGTTTTATTAAGTCACGTTTCGTTGTATATCTTTCGGCAAGAATTATCAATGCATTAATAGTATCATATTTTTCCATTATGCCCATAGATAATGTTGCATCGTTCATGTCAAGCCCACGTTTAATCATCAGTTTATTACGGTCTGTAAATAACTTGTCGTAAAGTCTTACGAACACACCGTCCTTGTCAAGATTAACGTTAAGTTCTTCACACTCAATCTCTTCAAGCAACTTAATAAGGTTAGTACCTATATCTTGTCCTTTTATATAACAATTGACACCACGTCTTAACAACTTTATATACAATTTCAACAATGGCGCTTTTGAACGTGCAAGTACCATATCACCATCCTTTATTTCACTTATTCGGCAATTTTGTGCGACAATTCCATCCGGTGCATTTTCCCTGTATTGCATTTCGGGTACTAAATTATTGGCGAACTTTGTTATGTTCTTAGCACATCTATATGATATAGGTAACTCAAATAGAGTTGTATTAGGATAATTACACATATAGTCAAACGCTTCAGGTGATGCTCCGGCAAAGAATATTATTGATTGATTTTTATCCCCAACACTGACAAATCTCGTACCGCGTTTAAAACAGCGTATAAACAGTTGTATCGCCATTTGGCTTGCATCCTGAGCCTCATCAAAGAAAATCCAATCGAATTGTAATCCTGATGGCTTGAGTGATAATTCATACGGAAGCCATACCATATCTGTGTAGTCTATTGTCTTATAATTCTCCTTGCCCCATTTGAGGCATTTAAGAGCAACTTCACATTCATCAAATGATACAGGTATATCATATCTTATGGCGACCTGTTCTATTTCCTTAACTGACTGTGCAAGGTTAAACCTTGAATAATCAATCAACATGGAAATGCTGTCAACATATTCTTCCACCATTTGACGCGTCATAAATGAACTGTTCTCAATGGTTGTAAGTTCGGCAATATTCTTTTTAAGATATGTACGGTACTTGTATTCATCAATTTCAATATCATTACCAAGATTTCTACGTACAATTAAGTTTCCCAAACTATGAATGGTCTTTACAGTACAGTTATCATAACCTTCAAGACGCTTTGTTAGATGTTCAACAATGCTTTTGTTAAATGCAATGAACAAGCATTTCTTAGACTTGGGAACAAGTTTCATTGCTGATACTATCGTCGAAGTTTTACCGCTACCAGCTGACGCAGATATAACAGCATTTCCGGTTCCGTGTTGAACGAAATCGAAAATTTTCTCCTGATAAGGTGAAGGTATAAATCCGAAATCTATTGTCTTAGTTTTTGCAGTCTTTGCCATTATCTTTTTTATTATGTAAAATCTCCTTAATCGCACTAATTGCCATTTCTAAATCGTAATCATCTTCAATGCCAAGGATTTCAAAAAGTTCGTTAATATTCCTTTCACGTCTGCTTACAGTGAATTGATTAATATATTCCTCAACCGTTTCAGCAAAATCATCTGGTGTCTTGTAGATAACTCTGTAGAAATCAAACTCTTCATTATATAATAGATAAAGGATTGAAAGGAAACGGGAATCTACATATCCTTCCCAATTCTCATGCATGAAATCCGATAATTTCTTCTCATCAATGTTGAATATCTCAGATATTTCATTATCACTAAGTCCATGTTTTCTTTTCAAATCAAAAATCAAACCACGAATAAAACTTATGAGTTTTCCGTGAAATTTCTCAACCTCGTTGTTGAAGATGTCTTTTGTTGTTTCTTTTACCATTTGTCTAAAATTAAATTATATAATTATATTAACTCACGTTTTTCTTTTAAAACATTATTGAATATTTTCTCAACTTTCAATGAGTCTACTACATAGAAGTTTCTTTATCTTTCATAACCATGTGGGGAATAGTCAAACTCAACACATGGCTCACGTCTACCTTTTTCATCAAGTATTTCATAATAATATGAATCAGATTGGCGGTCACGTGTGCAAAACTCAATTGGGTCTAATTTTTCATTAATACACTTATGGTACGCTTCTTTTGACCACCATATTGTTCTATCATCGTATTTCTTATCCGGTTCCGCCATGTCTATATTATAGACATTGCAAGTGCAACCACGTGGAACACAGTCATCACAAAAGTAAAACTTACCTTTTGTGGCCGGTAGATAAAACCATGTTGCTGATTTATTACATTTGCTACATTTGTGTATTTTAACTTTTTTCATCTGAATTGCTGTTTTGCCAAGGCATACAAAAATTGTAATTTACTTCTTCATTATGAATTTCATTTACCACGTTATTAATTGAAGATGGTGAAAAATAATAATTTTCTTGCATATTTTTAAATTTTAGTTATTAGAATAATCTGTTTTACGGTATGTTTCGAGTTCTTTTTTAAAGGCTTCTGTCTGAACGTAGCCACAGCAATTCAACTCGCGGCAGAAACCGGAGTATACACAATTACGTACCATCTTGTCTGCCATAACTTTGTCATGCTTTGCTATTTCATCCTTAACCATCTGCCATGCATCCCTTGTTTCCTTTGAAGCACAAGTACAAAGTCTTTTGCGTGAAACATTAATTAATGTTTGCGCATTTACTACAAAGTCTTGGTCGTTAGGTGTTCCTTGTGGCAACTCATCCCTTGAACAATTAAGTTCTCTTCTGTCTTCTCTCTGAGAATGGATAAATGGTAGCATAAAACCATGTCTGAGTAGATGGACACCAACCCATTGGCGTAAGTTTTTAAATGAAATAAGATATTCAACCAATTTAATAGGCGAATGTTCTGCAAGCAGTACTTTTGCTTTCCAATTATCAGAAGGTTCTTTGTCAATTGGCTCTTTACCTATTGTACGTCTTGCTGCATTTAATGCACGTTTCCAAGATGTTTCCTGTGTGACTGTTACAGAAAGTTGATTGTTCTTATTAAACACATTTTCTGAGAATGCTTCAACCGTTTTTAAAAGCATTTTTGGCAGACGTTTAATAATTTCTTCCTGTATTTTTTCAGGTATACCATAATAAGCTTCTGCTATTGACCCGGCAATTGCACCTTGTGTATCGGCATCACCGCCGAGTGAAACTGCAAGCCTTACGGTTGACTCATAGTCATCACCTTCAAGGAAACAGATAATTGCTTCAGGAACTGAACCTTGACAAGTAACATCAAACTTATAAGTTGTCCTTATTTCGTCAGTTGTCCTATCAAGATTATAGCCGAAATTCTCTATTATATATTCTTTAATAAATTCCTTGCTTTTGTTTTGACGTGCAAAGAATATTGACGATGCTACTGCTTTGGCACCTTTAATACCTTCTGGGTGATTATGAGTTACCTCCGCACTCTTTTTGGCATAATCTAATGTCTCTTCAATTGTATCAAACATCCACCCAACAGGACTACAGCGCATTGCCGAACCATTTCCATATGAAAAAAATGGCTCTCTGTCACGTGCAATAAGCCATTTGTAAAACCATGACCCATATCCAACATCAGAATAAATATTTCCCAAATAATGCATAATATTAACAAGGTCATTTTTCTCATAGTCCAATAGCCAAGCCATATTAGCCACAGTCATTACTGTATCATCAGTAAAATTAGAATTGTTTATGAACAATGGGAACTCCGTTGTTTTAATAGGGTGAAATTCATAAGGTCGACCAATCATGTCACCACCGATAGCACCTAAAATTAATTTACTCATTTTCGAAATCCTCTTCTGTTGTTATTTTTCCTTCCATTTCTGAATAGGAATAGTTAATATTCATTGATTTAAGCAACCTTGTAATTGATACTTGGTTTTCAACACCTTCGTATATCGGTTTGTCATTAAGACTAAGACGGAATTCACCAGTTTCACCATTTATTTCCAAATGATATGCAAGGTTGGTAAATGCCTTCTCAGTAACCTTATTTTCATTGATAAATTCTTCTTTAAGAGCATCAAGTGTTTCTTGTGGCGTATCTGAAAGCCTTACACCTTTATACTTCTTAGTAATAAACTCGTTTACCGATTTACCGTGTGATTCCGCATTTCTAAACAAGAGATAATCATTTACATCAACGTCTTTGTAAAGATATGTCCTACCTTGTTTGAATACCACCTTCAACGCTTTCTTATCTGCGTTTGTGTCATAACACACACTATACAGTACATTACTACTGTCATACCAAGTGTGGTCTTTGTTGTTAACGTACTTATTATAAACTATTGCCATTGTATTTTATTTATTCCAAACGCAAAAATACTATTTTATTGTCATATAACCAAATGTTTGGTTGAAAAAAATTACAAATACACCTATCTTTATATAAGATTATTGTTAAAAATTAATGTTTGAAGCGAATTTTACTAACGAAGCAGCTAATGTATTTCAATATATAAAAGATAATTTAATTAAGAAATATCCGTCAGATAAGATTACAATAGAGTATTTTATATTGTCTGTTTTAGAAAACGAAGATTCAATCGGTTATCAGATACTATCTAAATCGACATTGACAAGTACGCTGAATGACATACACGATTGGTTTGTTCAATTTTTATCTAAGTTTAGTAATCAAAAGACCGTTGATAATATATCATATGATACTATATATGATAGGGCAATTGAACTTGCCAAGAAAGATTACAATGTTGATAATATAACTTCCGGTCATATATTGCTTTCCATTTTCAAACTGAGTGAGGGAATTTCTAAACAATTTAAACAGATTGGAATAACATACAACCAATTGTTAGGCAACCTAAATTCAGTTTTACCGCCATCTGATAATAAGAAACCCGTTAGGGCAACCATCAAACTGCAAGTACCAAAAGGTGCTGTTGAAGAATTGTTGGTGGATATGAATGAGTTGGCTTCAAACGGTAAGATAGATGAAGTTATTGGCAATGAAGAGACAATTAATAAAATTTTCAACATATTATCAAAACGTAACCGTAATAATGTTGTTATAGTCGGAGATTCCGGAATCGGTAAGACCGCAACGGTATCACATATTGCAAATTTATTGGTTAGTGGAAACGTACCGAAACCTTTTAAAAACAAGAAACTTATTAAACTCGATTTTATGAGTCTTGTTGCGGGCGCGGTTCTAAGAGGTAATTTCGAAGCAAAATTCAACGCAATTATAGCAGATGCTGTTAAAAAGGGTGGATATATATTCTTTATTGATGACTTGCAATCCATTCTATCTGATAAAAGTAAGTTCGCTGAAATCAATACGGAAAACTTACTTGACATGATTTTGATGGAACGTAATATCGGATTTATCTGTACGATGGATAATAGTTCGTATAATGCATATATCTATAATAACCCATCAATGAAAAGGCGTTTCCAAAAAATTGTAATGAAAGAGAAGGATATAGATACCGTCATATCAATTCTTAAGTTATGTAAGACAAAATACGAGAAATTCCATAATGTCTTTTACACTGATGGGGCTGTAGAAACTTGTGTAAAGTTAGTTAAACGTTACGTAAAGGATGGAAAATTGCCGGACTATGCAATAGATGTGTTCGATGAGATAGGTGCGAAAAAATCATTGGAGGTAAAAGAAGATGAACGTGTTGAGGAATGTAAAGAGAAGTTAAAAGCAGTAAAAGAAAAAATCTCTAAGATTAATAATAGTACGGAAAGAAAGGATTATGATGAGTATGATAATTTGAAAAATGAAGAAATTCTATTGAAGTCTGAGTTGTCTTTAATTGAAAAGGAAAATCTTTTAAATAATAAACCAATTGAAATAACTGAAGATGATGTAAAAGAACAGATTTCGCTTAAAATTAATGTTCCGCTTAGTAAAATAACTGAAAATGAAAGGGATAAACTTAAAAACCTTAATTCAAAATTAAAGGAATATGTAATTGGACAAGACACTGCCGTTGATGAAGTGTGCCGTGTTGTCAAAAGACAAAGAATAGGTATGGTTAACAACAATAGACCTGCTGTACTTTTCTTCAGTGGTATGACCGGAACAGGTAAAACATACTTGGCCAAGAAACTTGCACAAGAGGTATTCGGTGATGAGAAATCAATGATAAGACTTGATATGAGTGAATATTCAGATAAGATGAGTGTAAATAAACTGTATGGTGCGGCTGCCGGTTATATTGGTTATGATAAAGGTGGTATTCTTACAGAGGCAATCAAAAAGAATAATCACTGTGTATTGCTGCTTGATGAAATGGAAAAGGCTAATGAAGACGTTCATAATGTATTCTTACAGTTGTTTGATGAAGGTAGGATGACTGATAACATGGGAAATGTTGTAGATTTTTCCAATGTCATTGTAATCATGACATCTAATGTCGGTGCTAAGGAAATTGCACAAAAGGGAAAGGGTGTGGGATTTGTTAAGAATGAAAGTTCAAACAACAAAGAGGCAATAGAGAAAGCAATGAAGAACAAATTCAGACCGGAATTTATCAATCGTATTGATAGTATTATTTATTTCAATAAACTCTCAGAAGAAAATATAAAGGAGATAATTAAACTTGAAATAATCAAACTCGGTAAACGTCTTGAAAATATCAAATATAAACTTGGTGAGAGTTTTACGGACGATAGATGTATCTCTTATATATATAATAAGGTAAAGGAAGAGGATGAATACGGTGCAAGACCTATTATACATACAATACAACATGAATTTGAGGATAAGATAACAGACTATATTATTAATGAACAACCCTCAGATGGCTTCGTATTTGAACTGTCTGAAATAGGCTTGGAAGAAATATTAAAATAAACTTGGTTATATGACTAAAAAATAGTATTTTTGCATTAAATGTCTTGCAAAGATATTTATATTATATGTACGATATGAAAAAAAACATAGTAATAAACGAAGACGTTGAGAGAGAAATTATAGGTGAAATCCTTACGGAAGGTTTCTCTCCTGATAGGGAAAAGGTGCTTCTTGTTAAAGATTATCTTGACAAGAATTTTGAACCTGTTAAAATGGATGATATCGATGCAAATGGGTATCCAATAAAAGACAAGATGGTAAATATGTTAAGCAGTGGGCAACCAATAAAAACCATGTCGCTCAGAGAATTTTTACTATTGCTTGACGATAGATTCCATGATATGATGACTGATGATAATGATAGGAAGAAATTCCTTAAACAAATCATTAAGGAGTGGTATACAGGAAAGTTGGCAAAGAATGGACTTCTGTCCGTCAATTTCATTAAATAGGAATATGAAATTCGCCAACTGATTAAAATAAAAAACATAATTTATAAAATGAGACAAACACTAATTAAAGCATTATTAACACTAACTTTCATGATTTGCGGCTTGGAAAGTTTTGCACAAAGTACACCGACAGAAAACAGATGGGACAATTTAATAAAAGCAATTAGCGCAGTAGAAAGTAAAGGAAATCCAAGAGCAGTAAGCGGAAAACATGTTGGAATTTTGCAAATTTCCCCAATTGTAGTTGATGAGTGCAACCGTATAAACAAACTGAAGAAAAACAAAAAGCGGTTTACATACAAAGATAGGTATAGCGTAGAAAAATCAATTGAAATGTTTTGGATAATTCAAAACTTCTATAAGCCAAAGAAGGAAATTAGCGATTCAGAACTTCAAGAACACATGATAAGACTTTGGAATGGAGGATGTGGTTATTCAAAAAAAGCAACAAACGGATATTTGAAAAAAGTACTTAAAGAATTAGAGAAAATTGAAACGGCTTCTGAATAAGTGGCCGTTTTTTATTTGTTAGGGATTTCCCTACTACGATATAGTTTTTTCTAAAAGTTGTTTGGAAAAACCCTAAATCGTCTTATGAGGCTTGTTAAAACTGTTTTTCCGCAGTATATTTGCAATAGTTATAAGTAAAAAGGGATAAGATTATGAAGAAGTTGATTTTAAACATTGTTATTGGTTTGAGTGTATTAATTTCATTTGGTTCTTGTATAACTGGTGCTTATGCTCAAGAAATTGAAATTGGAAACGATGATGCTAAAATGATAATCACATATGGTACACCGTATTTTTATGATGGGGTGTTGATTTATTACAATTATAATAACTTGTATTATTATCCTTATATATTAAACGGTAGGACACATTATCGTGCATATCCAAGACCATTGCCACATCATAGACATGTACATCATGCAGTACCAAGACATCATGGAGGTCATGGGCATAGACCACCTATTATGAATCCAGATAGAATACCTCCACGTAGTCATGGTCATTCAAGTATGGGAAACAGGCCAATGAATAATAGACCAAGCAGTGCAGGTGGACATGGTGGTATGAGACCAAGTAGTCCAAACGGAAACAGAAGCCATATGGGAAGAAGATAAGGTAAAAGCGGTTAATGACTGCTTTTTTTTGTTCTTTTTTGCCTATTTATTGTTATACAATTTTTTTTTAATAAAATGGAGAATACAAAAGATTATATCAATCCTTGGACTTATGATTATTCCGGTGATGATGGAACCGGTATGATTAATCCGCCTGCATTTCCAGGTGGCGGTGTGGATGAGCAGGAAATGAATACTGCCATACAAACAGCGGTAGATAAACTTGTCAATGGTGCTCCTGCTGCATTGGACACACTTGGTGAAATTGCAGATGCATTAGAAAATGGTGAATCAATCGAAGCAAGGTTGGTTGCAGAGATAGCAAAGAAACTCAATACTGATACTTACGAGGCAGATAAGGCTACGTTCGCTACAAAAGACGAAATTCCTACTGTTCCTACAAAAGTCTCTGAGTTGGACAATGATGCTAATTTCATTACAGAAGATGCTCTTTCAGATTATGCAAAGTCGGCAGATGTATATACAAAAGATGAGGCCGATGACAAATTCTTAACAGAACATCAAGACATTTCTAATCTTGCAACAAAGGAGGAGGTTTCAGAAGTTGAGAGTAAAATCCCTACGAAAGTATCAGAATTGGAGAACGATGCCAACTATTTGACAGAACACCAATCTCTCGAAGAGTATGCTAAAATTGAAGATGTGTATACAAAAGAACAAGCCGACGCTAAATTCTTGACAGAACATCAATCACTTGAAGACTACGCAACAAAGGAAGAACTTGAGTTAAAGGCTAATTCGGATGATTTGGCTGCTGTTGCTACAAGTGGTTCTTACAACGATTTGGAAAATAAACCGGAAATTCCCGTTATTCCCGAAAACGTTTCAGCATTTACAAATGACGCAGGATATTTAACGGAACATCAAGACCTTTCGGATTATGTAAATGGGGCTACCTATAATTCAGATGCAAAAGAGATTGATTTCAAACATGATGATAACGTATTGTTCGTAATTGATGCAACGCCATTCATTAAGGATGGTATGATTAGTTCGGTTGCTATTGATAATGGTAATTTGGTAATTACATTCAATACAGATGCAGGCAAAGAGCCTATTTCAATACCTCTAACAGACATTTTCAATCCTGCAAATTACTATACTAAATCAGAAAGTGATGAATTGTTTGCGACTAAATCAGAAAGAGAAAATGGTGATAACGCAGTAAAGAACGAAATATTTACTAAGATTTGGTCTAAACCTAATGATGTTGAGCATGGATGGTTTCAAACTAAGTATACTAATGCTGATGGTAGTGTAGCACAATTATGGAATGAATCTGATGGCGGTGGCGCGTTGTATGAGAACAAAACAGCCGGTATCAAATCATTTGTTGGTGTTAATGCTGACGGTGCAAACGGTGTTTGTGTACAGATTTACTCAAAACAAACATCTAACAACACAGGTTCAAGATTAAACGTCAACCCTAATGGTATGTTCTACGGTGTCGGTAATTCTGCTTCTATGAAACCAGAGGAAGAACTTGCCGTCAAAGGTGATGTGACTGCTGCTGTTGAAGGCTTGGCTAAAGAAAGTGACATTCCGACAAAGGTTTCTGAATTGGAAAATGATGCTAATTACTTAACCGAACATCAGTCTTTGGAAGGCTATGCAACTGAGACTTGGGTAAACGAGCAAGGTTTTTTGAAAAACCATCAAGATTTGTCGGCTTATGTTACCGGTGGCGATTACAATTCGCAGACCAAGACTATTGAACTGAAGAATGGCGATACTGTTTTGGCTTCTATTGATGCTACTGACTTTATTAAGGATGGTATGGTATCAGAAGTTAAAATTGAGAATGGAAATCTTGTTATTACGTTCAATTCTGATTCCGGCAAGGAAAATATTGCAATTCCACTGAGTGATATTTTCAATCCTGAGAACTACTATACTAAGACTGAAACTAACAATAAGTTCGTTGTAGGTAAGATTACAAACCAGAATGGCTCTTATGCACTTATCTTCAATGAAAGTGATGGTGGTGGTTCACAGTATTTCAACAGCACTGCTAACGTAATATCTTACGTAGGTACAAATGATGGTGATGCCAACGGTATCTGTGTTCAGATTTATTCAAAGGACAAAGCCACTAACGAGGGTACACGTATTAACGTTAATCCAAACGGTGCATACTATGGTGTAGGTGCAAGCACTCCACTTGACCCATACAATGAGATTGCCGTAAAGGGTAACATATCAGACCTTAACACACAGATTGACGATAAACTTGCTGAGAAGGATGCTACTATTGCATCATTGAAAAGTGAAGTTTATTCGTTAAAACAGGCTGTCGGTAATATGGGTGGCGCAGTAACGTATGATTTACCCGGCGAAGGAAAATCATTTAATATCCTTATGCTTAATAACGGTACAGTCAAACTTAGCGAGGATGTTGAAACAGGAAGATTTGGCCCAGGTACGATGGTAAATAATAATGTAACATTGAATCTTAATGGACATACATTGGAAGTTGATACAACCGGTGATTCCGCAAGTATTCTTGCAAGAGGTTCACAAACTATAACTATCAAAGGTAATGGTGCAAACAGCAAGATTGTAAACAATGGCAATGGTAAAATCCTTTGGGTATCAAGCACAAACGCAACCGCTAATATTCAAAGTGGTAACTTCATTGGTAATGGTGCTGCGGCTGAGTTAATCTACTGTGAGACAGGTACTATCAACATCACAGGTGGTACATTCAGAAACAGTAGTGAGGACAAGAGATACTTGCTTAACTGTAAAGATGCCAATTTCAAGGCCGGAACTGCTAAGATTATTGTAAGCAGTACAAGTAAGACAAGTGGTCCTAAATTCTATGATTTTGACCCAAGCAACAATCCGGAGGGTGAAGGTACAACCTATGTAGCAGAAGGTTGCCACGTGATTTCATCGGTTGTTACAGAAGATGGTGTTGAATACACGGTTTATACGGTTGTTAAAGACTAGTAAAAATAAAGGGGTAGACTAAATTTCTACCCCTTTTTATTTATAGAAAAATTTTCAGATTTTCTATTATTATCGGATTATATATTTTATAGCATGAATGCCTTATTTTCCTATTATCCGTTATTGTAATACCAAACAGTTGTTTTATGAAATCGGCAAATTCATCTTTTGTTGATGGCGTATATCTGAAAACTCCTTTATTATCAAACATTTCATAATTTCTGTTTTGTATTAACACTTCTTTTACCAAACGATTCATTTCTTTGCCGAAATTAATATTCAACTTTGTGAAATGTGGCATTTCTGATAAGAATATTGGAAATTTAAAATTCCTTTTGAAGCCATTGATGATATGCGCCCTAAAATACATCTTGAAATTATCGAGTGTATTGCAATTTACAATTATATGGTCATCATCAAACATATCCCACGTAAGTGATGTTTCTGAAATATGATTGGATACATTTGTTGTTATAGGACGCACAATAAAGAAACATTGGCCGCCGAACTCTTCTATAAGTTTTCGTTCGTTAGGAAATCTTACGTCATCAACTGCAACCGTTTTACCTTCAGCAACATATTTCTGTATATCCTTTTTCATACAATTTACATGCCAATCAGAATTATGCTTACGTATACAATCTGTACCTATGACTTGTAACATCTGTCTTATGTTGGTAAATTCGACACGTTCTATATCGGCTTTGATTTCTTTTTTGTCTATATCAGTCCATTTATTTATTATATCATACCATCTATCGTCAGGTGCATAACAAAATGTATAGCCGTTATCTTTTTTCTCATTTAGTTCTTCAATTGAACAATCAAGAATTTCAGCACAGATACCTTTTAAATAATTTGCTGCTGTTACAATAACGCCATTATAGTAATTTTTTACTATTTCAGATAAAACACCTTTACCCGACCTTTTACGGCCACAAAATCCAAAAATCTGACTCATACATCAATATTTATTTCTTCAAATTCATCACTATCATTTTGTGGCATATTAACGTTGTTTTCTTCATTTTCATCGATATTATCGATTGTTCTTATTTCTTTGAGTATTTTTGAAAGACTTGTTGTTTCTTTTTCGTATATCTTATTGTCTTTCTCATGTTCAATGAAAACTTGTTTAATTGTCACATCCCTTACATTCTTCTTAATACCGGCCAATGACAAAACTTCATCATCAAATGAGAAGCCTTGTTTTATTAAGTTAAAAATTTCTTTTTTGCCGTTTTCTAATACTTCTTTGACTGTTTTACCTTTATGAATACCAGTCGTTATTTCAGAATTAATATTTAATGTTTTATACATAAATGGAAAAAATAATTAACATTAAATAGTGTATATCATTTGAAAAGTTTCAAATGACCGGTAAATTCATCTATTTTATCACTCCAAAACGGTCCGATTCCTATACAAGTTTTTGTTTTGACCCCATGAAAACACGTCAAACCATTATCCTCAATAAGTACAACAGGTATTTTTTCCTCTGCTGTTTTGTTGTATTCTACAATTTTATCATAGATTTCGACCATTTCATTTTCCGTATTGACTTCGAGACATATTTTAGTGAAAATGCCGTTTAGCCATTTATCAAGAATTGAGTTTTCATCAAATGTCACTTGATATTTTGTACGGTCATCAAGGCAGATGTTTTTACTGAACATTGTAAGTAAAGCCCCCAAGGACGCATGACATCCTTGGGCGACTATTTTACCAACATTCATTTGTTTTGATTTATCTATGACAATTACTTGTTTTACTTGTCTTTCGTTGTCTTTCATTTTTTATAATGCTATTTAAATATAAAGGTCTGCCTTCCTAACGTCACAGATGTGCTAAGATTATATGCCTTGTACGTTGTAGAATAGGCGACCTTTTTTATTTATGCTGCCTCTTTCTTTTCACCCTTATTCTGATATTTGGAAACCATATCAGCGGTAATTGTAAGAGTTACCTTTTCCTTATTATAACCACCGTAATCAAACATGACATCAGCAAGCAACTTATCAATCACGCCGCGAAGACTACGAGCACCTGTTTTCTTTTCGTATGCTTCCTTGGCAATAAGTCTAAGTGCATCATCCTCGAATGTTAAGTCAACATTATCAATCCAAAACAGTTTCTGATACTGTTTAACGAGAGAGTTCTTAGGCTCTTTCAGAATTTGGAACAACTGTTCCTCAGTAAGATGCTTTGTATGCGTGACAAGTGGGAAACGTCCGATAAGTTCCGGTATGAAGCCAAACTTCTTCAAATCATCAGTCGTAACATCGGCAAGCAAATCCTCTTCCTCATCATTAGTTCCATTCATTATTGAATTGAAACCAATTACCTTTTTATTCTTGCGCTTCTCAATGATTTTCTCCAAGCCATCAAAAGCACCAATGCCGAAGAAAAGGATGTTTGTAGTATCAACAGGAATACACTCCTGTTCAGGATGCTTACGTCCACCGTTGGGTGGAACATCCACTGTAGTACCTTCAACGAGTTTCAGAAGTGACTGCTGTACACCCTCACCACCTACATCACGTGTGATTGATGTATTTTCACTCTTTCGTGAAATCTTATCAAATTCATCGAAAACAATGATTGCATGTTGTGCTGCTTGAATATTGAACTTGCAATCACGCAAAGCACCGAGGACAACACTCTCGACATCAGCACCAACATATCCTGCGGCAGTAAGTCCACTTGCATCGGCAATGTGGAATGGGATGTTCAGATGTTTTGCAAGCATTCTAAGCATAAAGGTTTTACCAGTTCCACTTGGACCGCAAATGATGGTGTTGCTCTTTTCAATTTCCACGTCACTGTAAGGATTGTTTTCCTCTCCTTGTGTATAACCATATATGTTATCCATAAAACGCTTATAGTGGTTATATACAGCCACAGAGATATATTTTTTGGCCTCTTCCTGACCAATTACATACTGATTAAGGTAGTCATAGAGATATTTTGGAGTAACTTTGTCCATAATCTCACGCATTTGTGCCTTAATCTCATTTACTTCTTCTAAAGATACTTCTTCCGCTTTCTTTTTTGTTGACATAAAAAATTTTTGTTTTAAATTCGAGTGCAAAGGTACTAAATATTTTTTTAAACACCAAATATTTCTATATTTATTTTTATAGATTTTTGTATTTTTAACATTTACATATGCTGGCATATCAAAAAATAAATGAAATTAAAGGTTTTCATGGTACTTCATATGACTTTAATAGGTTTAATCATAAAAAGTATCTCGATACAGGAGACGGCTCACAAGAGTTCGGATGGGGTACTTATGTGACTGACAACAAGGATATTGCCGGAGAATATGCTGAACGTTCAAAAGAAGCCAACACAGGTTCGTATGACAAGAATAATGAACGTATAACAACGGAAAAATTAACTTCAATAGCCAACGAAACAATAACAAACGACGCAATTGCACAAGATATTATCAATAGTCTACGTATGATAATGTATACTACAAAGACTATTGATGCTAATACGTTAGAATCAGAAAAGAATAAATTTATCTCAAAATATAGTAAAGACAGCAATGAAATAAATTCATTCTTCAATAATCTATCAGAATTGAATCCACATCTTTCAAAGGCTAAAAGTTACGTTTATGAGGTTGAAATACCTGAAAACAATGGTAGTAACTATATTGAATGGTTTAATCCAATTAACAATGGAATAAAAACAAAAATAGCAAAAGGGCTAAATTTCCTAAATACCAAATACCATAATAGATTTGAGGGAATAACTGAGGGGATAATTGAGGGAACGAGTAACGGAAAAGAGTTGTATGAACGTTTGGTTGGATTATTAGGTTCACCAAAAGCAGCATCGTTATTTTTGCTTAATATGTGTAATATTGACGGTATAGTATATCCAATTGGTACTGTTTTTGGCTTCGATGGTGAAGAAGGAAATAATTATGTTATATTCAACGCAACTTCAGTTAAAATAAACAATAAGATTGTTAGCGAAAGTAAAGTTATGAATTTAAATGAATGGAAACCGTCGTTTTTCGACCAATTACCGGAAAAGATAAAGTTGTATCACGGAACTGATATAATGGCATTGAATGACATTATAGAAGAAGGAAAGATATGTGCATTGCATGGTCATAAACGAAGTGAAACATATGGTGTCAATTGGTTTAATACACAATTAACCAATAATTTCGGCCACGGTAGTAACTTCTCCATTGAAGTACCTAAATCAGATTTCATTAACGGAAAATTCAAGTTCATGAACAACACCGATGTGACATCGTGGAATAATGAAATACCAATTGACGGATATAATTTCAGAATAGAACGAATCGGCGGTTTCAATGAGGAAACTTTCAGAAATCTTTTTGAAAGGGTTAATGGTGATATATTTGAATGGGTTAACAAACTGAACAAGATAAACTATGAGTTCAATGAATATATGATGACTGTTGAATATCCGGTTGTCATGTATCTTATTAAACAGTTATTTGGTGACGAAGTACTTAGAAAGGAAGGAATAATTGAATCAAAACTATATATCAATGAAATGGATGCGGAAGATGTAAGTCTTTCCTCATTCAAGACAAAAGAGGAACTTCATGACAGGTTTTGGATAAACGAGAAACTTAATTCAAGAGTAAGGGAAAAATTGCTCGACATCGCCGATGATTTTATAGATGAATTGGCAATACCTAATTTTAAACCAAAGGATATTGTATTTACAGGCTCACTTGCCAACTATAATTGGTCGCGTTATTCAGATATCGACGTACATATAGTAGTAAGTTTTAAAGATATATATAAAAAGGTAGACTTGATTGATGATTATTTTAAGTCTAAAAAGGAAATATGGAATCAGACACATGAAAAACTGAAGATATATGGTTATCCGGTAGAAGTAAGTGTTGAAAACGCAGATGAACCGGGAGTATCATCAGGTGTATACTCGCTTATTAAGAATAAATGGGTAATTGAACCGTCAAACTTTGATGATGCAAAACTTAATGAGAAATACATTAAGGAATTTTCTGCCGAAATAATGAATGAAATTGATGAAATTGAAAAACGTATAGAAAAGGAAACAAGCAATTCAAGACTTGAAGAACTTGGGGAAAGAACCATGAAAATATTCAAGCGTCTTAAGAATATGAGAAAGGAAGGACTTGCAAGAAGCGGTGAAATGTCCAGCGGAAATATCATATACAAACTGTTAAGACGTATGGATTATTTGGATAAGATATGGGATATTATAAACAACACATATAATAAAATAAACTCTATTAAATGAGTTTATAAAAAAATTAACTATTTATTATTAAAATAACTAATTAGTTTAAAAAATAACATGAGTAACATTTATGATGAACAACTTGATAGGATGAAGACTCTTATGTCTTACGGTGTCAATGAAGCAACCGCAAGAGAGTCACAGTCTGTAGTTGAATATAAAACAGAAGGTGCGGACGGAAAAACCTACGGTATCATACGCGAAGGACAGAAATTCTATATCAAAGCAGCACCTAAGAAAGACACAGAAGTTATTGCAGAAGATTTCGATTACATAGGTGGTTTCATGAACAAAAAGAATTATGAATACCTCACATATCCAATGGCTTCGAAACAATTGGAACTTAAACTTATGTCAATCAATGAAGCTTGCAACACAAAGAAACCGGTATTGACTGAGGGTATTAAGAACGAGGCTGCTGAATGGCAGGTGAATGAAACTAAGGAAATGAGGGCTGAACTTGACCGTTTTGCTGAAATCGTCAATAACGTAGGCCACATCCTTAAAGAAGATAAAGAAGGTGGTTTCACAATGAACCATACTTTACCCGAGGCACCTGCAAAGAATCCATCCGATGACAAAGTAAATGCACCTTTCACTGATACAGCAGTTGCAAAACTTGACAAAGATTTAAAAGATACTGAGACAAATCCAGAAAAAGCCGGCGGTCCTTATACTGAGGATGGTGAAGTTTCTAACAAAGAAATGCAGTCTGATAAGACTCCTGGCAATGGTGCTGATGACGGTACTTATTGCGAAAAACCACAATATGTTGACACCGGTGTGGCTGGCGAACATCCTAAAGGTGGAAAGGTTGTAAGAGTAGAATCAAAAGGCCATACAGTTAAATTAACTGAGGCTCAGGTTCTTGCATGGAATAAGTCAAAAGATTTCATGGACAAGACAAATGGAACTAACATCGGTAGTTCTGCGCCTTATACAGACCAAGTTGATGACAATCAAAGCAATCAGGGAGAATCGGATGCAGAACCAATCCATGAGGAGGCTAATGTTGTACACAATACAGACAATCAGAACTCTCCAACACCAGGTACAAACGAAATAGGAGACAGTGCTCCATTTACAGATAAAGTAAACGAGGAAGTTGTTGATGTGAACGATGTTGCAGGTATGAGTGATGATGTTCCATTCCCAGAAGTAGAGGGTGGCAGCAACGGTTCTTATTTGGATTTTGAACAGGATTACAACGATTGGCTTAATGCACAAGAACCAGAACCAATACAAGTGAATAATGACACTCCTATTGAGGGCGGTGATAACTATGAAGAAGAACTCGACCCTGCATTAATGGATATTGGTGAAGTTCCTTACGAAAGCATCAATCGTATTGTGAAACAAGTTACGGAAGCAGTATTGAATGACTTTGGTAAACACCCGGCATATCAGAAGAAGCCTATGACAACACCTCCTAACACTGAGATTGATAAGTTCGGTAAAGATTGGAATGATGATTCAGCTAAGGGTGAGAAACCATTCGGTACACAAATAGGTAGTTCTGCACCATTCACTGACGAGGTTATCGAGCAACTTACTGATTCTATCATGAAACGTATCAATCAAGGTAAAAAAAAAGATTAAGTGAACGTAAGGTTATAAAATTGCCATCTCAGCCGGAAATGCCGGCTGAACCAATGGCAGAACCACCTATGGATAATGGAATGCCTATGGCAGACAACGGTGGTGAGGAAATGCCGCCAATGAATGACGAAACACCTAATGACAGTGGTAATCCTTTCGATACTAATTTTGATGCTGGTGTTGATGCCAATGAGGAAACTGACCCAAAGAAATACATACAACAATTAACAGGTAAATTAAGTCAGTCACTCCGTTCATATAACGAAAATCTCCCACAACCGGACGCAGACCTTGGCAAATATGTCGCAGGCATGATAGTCAAACAAGCAATAGAAGGTCTTTCACCTGAAGACACTAACGACATTTTGAATAAAATAAAAGGTGATGAATCGGAAGAAACACCGGAACAGCCATCACAAGAAGAAATACCACAGGAACAGCCAATGGATAACGCAATGCCAGACGAAGGTGGAATAGACATGGGTGAAAGTGTTGTTAAGGAAAACAAAACTAAAATAGATGAGATTTTCAATCAGGTGATGCAGAATAAGGATGAAGATGGCCAAATGCAGAAATCTATAACAAACATAAGTTATAAGAAAAAGCCTTTTACATCACCTAATTTTAAATAAAAACAAATGCCTCCAATACACATGGGGGCTTTTTTAATAATATCAAACGACTATTTATTATTATAATTGCATAACTATGAGAAAAATCAAAATAACAGAAGAACAAAGGCAGTATGCTTTAAGCGAAGGTATAGTACTTAATGCCGATGTTGATGCTGCCGGTGGTGATGTTAAGAAAGCGGTTGATACAACAAAGCAACAAGCACAGAAATCAGGCGTTGATGTTAAAAAGGCAACAATTCAGATACCGCCTTCGAATGAAAGTAAAGTCATTACCAAGAAACAGATTATGGAAAATAGATTAAACGAATTTAAGAAAAATTCAGACTATTATTCTTTGAGCGAATTTCTGAAACGTATTGGTAATAAGAAAATAAATGAAAGTGGTTTTACCAACACACAGATTAGAAACATTACGGGTATTACCGATGATGATGAATTGAATGCCGCTGCTGAAACAGAAGAGAAAGAACAACTTGAAAGCAATATTTGGAATGCAATTGCTCAAATGGCCGGTGGAAACCCAAGAAAGACATCGTTCGATTTCAGACAATTGGCTGATATGCTTAAGACACAGTTTAATATGAAATATATTGGAACTGATGAAAATAATGAATGCCATACATTTACCGACGGTGTTAATAAACTTGACATTTTTCCATCGACATACTATCGTAAACAAGGAACAATAACACTTTATAATATGCTTGTATATTAATATGTTAGAATTGCCAAAGTACATACTTAAGTCATTGGAAAACAACAAGACATCACTTGGTGAACATCCTTCTTTTCCGCCGGATGAAGAAGAGAAGTTCATCATAAATGCTGTTGCAAACAAGTTCGCTGATATAACAAACAATTTGGAAATAACTGACATTGAACAACTTAAATCAGAATTAGGAAAACTTGTCACGTTATGTAAGAAAATTGAATCCAAGAATGTTCATGCATTGGAAGAATTATGCACCACAATAGTTACTGAGCTTTTCAGTATTCCGGAGGATACCATCCAACTTAACGTAAAAATAGTAGATGAAGTGAATGATGACAACCAAAGGTTTCTTCCAGAGAAAACAACGGATTTCAGTTTTGACAGTATCAGTGATATGAACTATCTCAGTGGTGAGATATATAAAAGACGTATGCTTAATGTACTTGTGACAGGTGCTTCCATGTATTATGCCAATAACATTTCATCTTATATAAGGGAACTGTTTGAAATTGATGATGAATTACCATCCTTATACAAGAAAATCATCAAGTATAATGAAATACTGATGTTTTTTGAAAAGGATAAGTTGAAAGAGGATAGTGATACCACTGAAGCAGGAAAAGTTGACGTAACAATGGATATGCCTCAGAATATGGTTAAGATTGATGCGGAAGGCATAATTTTTCCTGTTTTGCTCAATGAAACAATAAAAGGCATATTGGAACTTGCAATTGCTCACGGTTTACCTGAAAATAGGGAAAAGGCAGAATATGTCATTAAGAAATCTGATTTCAAATTGGCTGAACTTTGGGATATGAGACTAGGTTCTGCTTTGTGGAATATCATAGCATCACAGATTGATGACTTAGATGTGGTAGAGCCTAATTTCTTCTTAATGACATTGGCAGAATTACCTTCTGATAAATTCAATGATTGCCTTAGAGAAATATTCGGTAAAACAAAGAGAGGTGAGAGAATACTCAAGAATATCATATCTAAAATAGAATCAGAGAAAGACAAGGATGAATTCAACGATTTCATAAAGCAAAGTAATGATAGTGTCGAAATTGAAGACGGATACTATACAAGTGAGGAATTGATTGCCGATTGTGTTAATGAATCAGTCGGATTAGAGGAAAAGAAACATAAATTACGGAAAAATGAAGAGGGTGAAACCGTTCCAGAAAAATGTGATAAATGCGGTTCAAAGATAGGTGTTTTCATACAAGGTGAACCTATTTTTAAATGCACTAACAAAAAATGTGGTAAGTATTTTGGTGTTTTACCATTTAACGATTAAATATAAAAGTCACTGATTTACAGTGGCTTTTTTTGTTTTAGATATATAACTTTTGATTTTTTGCTTCTATTTATATAATTTTAATAAAAAAGAGCATGAGTAAACAAAGTGAATATATAAAATGCTATCAAGATAAATCGAGGATTTACTTTATCGAAAATTATCTTTACACATTCAATGCTATGGAACGTAGTGAAGTTCCGTTCTTATTATTCCCAAGACAAAAGGTATATTTAAGGGCGTGTGCGGAGGATAATCAAGTTGTAACCGTAAAATGCCGTCAGTCAGGCATTTCCACTGTTTCTGCTGCATACATCTGTGGACAATGTGTATTTGCCAATAAGAAGTCACCGGAAACCATACTGTGTATAGCAAACAAACTTGACCAAGCAATTGAATTGACGAATAAGATTGTTAATTTTCTTGACCAAGTTCCAAGATGGATGTGGGGTAATGACTATTATTCGCCTGACCCGGATAGTTCTAAAAATACAAAATCAATTTATATAAAAAGAAATAAAAACTACATTGAACTTTTTAACGGCTGTAAAATTTATGCACGTGCATCCGGTCCTCACTCTGCACGTGGTGTCAGTAGTACTACCATACTTTGTCTTGACGAGGCTGCGTTCTTGGCTGATTCTAATGCTGCATATACGAGTGCCAGAGCATCTCAGTCTGCTGTCGAAAACCCAAAATGTCTGATGATTTCAACTCCTAACGGTAAAGACCCATTATATTATAAAACTTATTCACAAGCATTAAGAGGTGAGAATAATTTCAGAATTGTTGAATTTAAGTTCTATCAAGACCCACGTTATAACCGATATCTTAAATGGTATAAGAAAGATGAAAAAACCGGAGAGATTCTATGGGATGAAGACCCTGTAATAGATAAGAAAGGTAACATTGAATATAATGAAGAAAGGTGGAGGAATCTTGAAAAGAACGGATGGACACCGACTTCACCTTGGTTCGAGGATATGTGTAAATCGTTCAATAATGACGAACAAATGATTGCACAAGAGTTGCTTGTTTCGTTCCTCGGTTCTTCGGATAACGTTGTATCACCGGAAGTCATTGAAATGCATCAGAAGGAAAATGTTATCCAAATAACCCCGGATTGGCCGTTAAGAGACCAACTTATCACAGAAACATGGATATGGAAAGACCCAATTCCGGGACACCGTTACATCGTATCAGTAGACCCTTCATCCGGTAGTGGTGAAGATAGAACTGCAATTGAAGTGATTGATGTGGATGCTATCGATGAAAACGGAACACCATTCTTTGACCAAGTACTTGAATATAACGGAAAAATCAACGGTGAGGAAATAGCCGGTTTAGTTGATAGATATGGTCATATATATAATGATGCATTAGTAGTTGTTGAAGCCATCGGTGGATATGGTGATGCTGTTATTCTAACATTAATGAATCTTGGGTATCCTAACTTGTATTATGATGAAAATGCATTGAAGAACTATACATTGAAAGTAACCGCTTCAAAGTTCAATAAAAAGGCGGGCGAAGCATTGCCCGGTTTCAGAAGTAATGGTTTACGTATTCAGATGATTTCGAACTTCGTTGAAATGCTTAAAAACAATTCATTCAGGGTTAGAAGTACACGTGTTATCAGCGAATTGGAAACTTGGGTATTCAAGAACGGAAGACCAGACCACCAAGATGGAAGCCATGATGATTCACTTACATGTCTTGCTATGGGATTGTTCATTGCCGTATTCTATATGTTACGTAATGAAAAGGTTAAACAAAAGGACGCACAGATTGTTAAGTCATGGTATGTCAATAACGGTAACAATTCGGATTACAGAAGTAGTAAACTTGAAAACAAGGTTGTAATGTCATCACCAAAGAAAATGCCGTTCTACAGTAATGTGCAAATGGCTAGGAAAGAAAAGGCAAGATTTAATGCAATGCTTTTGCTCGGTGGCTTCGGAAGGAAGAAACATTGAAAAACATTGGATAGATACTTATATTTATATTAAATAGGATTGTATACAATGCCAACAAAACCAACAATATTTCAAAAATTAACAAACATATTGTCAAATAACAATGACATACAGACAGCAGTCAAAAAGGTAAATTCATATGGCCTTGATGACTCTGACATCCTTTTTAGGACTAAGAATAAGGATGAGTATGACAGTAAACTTAGACAGTTAAGACAAGGCCATCTTCTTGCAAAGCAGTGGAAAAAAGCAACTTATGAATTAACAAATAAATCGCTTGCCGGTCTAAACGAAGTAAAGATGATGTATCGAGATGCTGACTTGATGGATTTATTTCCAGAAATAGGCACAGCACTTGATATAGTTTCAGAAGAAGCATGCTTTATCAAGAAAGATGCCTTTATGGTTAATGTAACGTCTAAATCAGAACGTGTAAAGTCGATTATACAAGACTTACTTGTGAATAGGCTTCAGATTAATATAATGCTTCCTATGATTTGCCGAAGCATGTGTAAGTATGGTAACACGTTTATGCTGCTTGACATTAACGATGAAAACGGTGTTGTTAATTGGAAACAGTTGCCAGTTTATGAAATCGAGAGATATGAAAACGGCATGGAAAATCCATATGCCGGTGCTTATGTTAATCTCAATAATATTAACTTGAACCAAACAGATTCAACAAAATTCGTGTGGGTCGGCCAATCTGAATTTATACCATATAGGAATTGGCAGATAGCGCATTTCAGATTACTTTACGATTCATTACTATTGCCGTATGGTGTATCATATCTTAATAAGGCAAGGCGACACTGGCGTATGCTTTCAATGATGGAGGATATGATGTTGATTTATCGTCTTGAACGTTCAATTGAAAGGCGTGTTTTTAAGGTAAACGTTGGTAATATAGATGAGGATGATGTTCCTGCATATGTAGAGGACATTGCAAATAATTTCAAGAGAACACCAATCATTGACCCAATGACCGGCCAATTGGACTTGAAGAAAAACATCTTGAATGTATCAGAGGATTTCTTTGTTCCAGTACGTGATGAAAATGCAAACAGTCCTATCGAGACTTTACAAGGTGCTCAGAATATGACAGCAATGGATGATATTAAGTTCGTTCAAAATAAAGTTGTAACTGCATTGAGAGTACCTAAATCATTCTTGAATTTTGAAGAGGCTACTGGTGATGGTAAAAACTTGTCATTACTTGATGTAAGGTTTACAAGAACTGTGAACCGTATTCAGCAGGCATTACTTATGGAGTTGAATAAGATTTGTATAATTCACCTTTATTTGTTAGGTTTCGAGGATGAACTTACTAATTTCAGCCTTACGATGAATAACCCATCTTCTCAGGCCGAAATGCTTGAATTGGAGAACATGGCGAAGAAGGTGACAACAGCAAAGGATGCAATTTCAGATGCCGGCAACGGAATACAACTTATGTCATGGACAAGGGCTTGTAAGGAAATAATGGGATGGTCAGATAAGGAAATTGAAGAGAACTTACAAGAAATCAGACTTGAAAAAGCACTTGCAGCAGAACTTGAAAAGACGGCACAGATTATCAAACGTACAAGAATATTCGATAAAGTCGATAACATCTATGGTGAACCAGGTGCTGAATATTCTGCTGCTGCCCCCGGAGAAGACGGAGAAGAAGGTGGAATGTCAGGTGGCGGCGGTGCCGGAGGATTCGGAGGTGGCGCAGTAGGAAGTGAAGACTTTGATTTCGGTGACGAAGAGGGTGAAGAAACCGGTTCAGAAGGTGAAATGGATATGAATACAGCAGCAGAGGAAGAAGGTGCTGATATGGGTAATACTGAAGAAACAGAAGGAACCGAACATACAACTTCAACAATGGGTGAAACGTATATGAGGAATATGTTGAAGAATATCATTGATGAACAAAGGGAAATGCAGAAAGATATAGTTAGGAAAAGTAAGAAATATACGGGCAAACTTGCTGAAAGAAAAAATAAATACTATAAGGAAAAGAACCGTATAAACGAAAATGTACCAATATATCAGAAAAATTTCCTGATTAATGAAGATTTAAATTCAATGATTAAACAATTGAGTAACTTAAACGATTAAAACACCTATTTATTATATAAAAGAACATAAAATGGCTGAATTTAATGATACATACCGCAAGGCCGGAATATTGATGCAAAGTGCCTTGAAAAAATATGAAGCAGGTGATATTGAGGGCGGAAACAGAGACCGTCAAATGGCTAATGAAATGTATGATAAAGCCGAAAATCAAGTAGATGCTGAATCGATGTTATATGGCGAAAGCCGTAATTTCGGTACTATATATAAAGTTTTTGAAAGTAACACCTCAAAATTATTCACTGATAAGAAAGGTAACGGCAAGTTGAAGAAGATACTCAAATTCATCAAGGAAAACAAAACATTGAAATCGGAATTTGACGCATATAATGCATTGATTTATCCGGAATCTGTAACAAATGCAGAGGAATACGTAAATGAAGCAATTTCATTAATACCTAACTTGGATAAGAAAACCGTTATTGAAAACAATCAGAAATTCATCGATTTAATCCATGAACTGAAACTTAATGAAATGGTCGAAATAACAGACGATGACTTGAAACTTTACGAAGCAGTTGAGTATATCGTTTTAAATCCGAAGACATTAGATAATGTGAATGAGTTTGTCAATGCCAAGAAATGCATAACAGAACATATAGAAAAGAACTGCAATTATAGCAATGTGACAAATGAAACGGTTGATTCAGTTTATGATAAAGGCGTTAAAGAGGTAGATGAAAACTATCAGAAGAACCTTAACGAAGATGAGAAAATGCTTGTTGAGAAATTAGCAAGTATTAATACAAAGGAGGCATATTTCGATGCTGCCAAACTTGATACGTTGAAAATGCTTGACACACAACTTAATGAATGTAACGAGGAAAATCGTGAGGGTCTTCAGCAGATTATTGAAAACATCAATAAGAAAACATACGATGAAAACAAGTTTATTGCCGATGCCGCAGAATTTAGGGAGATAAAGAATACTTTACAAGAACAAACAATGTCTAAAGCACTTGTACAGACACTTGCTACGGAACTTGCGAAGAAGTATCGTGGAGAGCCATCGAGAAATGAAGATTGGATAATCGGTGAATTATCATATAATACTCCGGATGACGTGGATACTGAAAAAATCATAAAGGATGTCAAAGAATTGTCACAGAGATATAATCCTGAAAATGTCGGTTATATGGTGATTAGTAATATGACAGCCGGAAACTATAGAGGATTTTGGGCTGAAAGCAAGGAACATGGTGTGAACGAAGGATATACACCATCAGATTCATTTGAAGGATATGCAGTAGATGATAACGGTGGAATGTTACCTATTAATAACCTTAAAATGATTGTTACTTTTGCAGCAGCACATCCGGAATATTTTGACCAACTTCCACCTGAGATTAAGAAATCAGTTGAGGATGCACGTAAATATTTTGAAGAACATCCGGACATAGATTGGGAATTACAAAAATAAACTAACATATAAGATATTAAAATGAAATACACTATAAAAGAATCAGAATTGAAGAATTTGGTGAAAAAACACATCGTTGAGGCTCTTAAACAGCGTGAAAAACATTCAAACGAAGATAGACTGAAACAGTTTATAAAGGAATCAGTTAAAAAGGCTGTTAATGAAATTAAATTGGATAACCCACATAACAACCTTTCTAATGTTGACAATGCTTTCGCAAATACTTCTGACGGTACAAATAAGTTTGTTGGCGGCTCTGAGGATTTCGTTTTTGGACTTGCAGAATTAATGGTCGATAATAATCTTACTGTCAATGATTTACAGAAATACGGTAATATGATGAAATATGTAAGTCCGGAACTTCTTAACAAACAGATTGAACGTTATAAAATGTTCCTTAAAGCAGAAGAAGAGGATGACAAACGAAGAGAAGCACAAGCATGGGCTGAACAACAGATGTCAGATATGGGTGGAGAATTTGCAGAAGAAGTCGATTAATTCTCAATGAGAAATATAAAGCAACCAACCAAGGTTGCTTTTTTATGTGTTAAAATTTGTTAATTTAGTTAAAAAGTAGTATATTTGCAGTATATTTGAAAATTTTAATGAATAGTGATAACAAAAGAACTACGAAGGAATATCCTTTACCGAAAAAAGATGGTATAAATATAAGGACAAAATACGGTACATTGGATAAGAATAATCCTAATATAATTTATATAAGGTCAAAGGCCGTAATAACACCGATTACTGACAAGAAGGATTTTTCAGAAGAAATCATAAAGATAAAAAGGTCATTTGAGAACAAGGTAAAGGAAACGGTAAGAAATTTATGTAGTTTTGAAGACAAGCATATCTGTACAATTGAAATGAGTGAGAACGGTATTTCATTTGGTAAGAAAAGTCACGTAAAATATGACATATATGTTAAGCCGAAAGAAATGAAACCGTTGATTGAATATCATAATGATATGTTAAGGTTGTCTTACCTTTTTAATGAGGAATTATCACAATCACTTATAGATAACAATATTAAAATCGAATAGCGTAATATTTAATCTGAATAGTATATTTATAATATATTGAATAGGCTATTCAGATGAGTAAATTATATAATAAGGAACAACTTGTTGAAATTAAGAAAGGTCAGACAGGCTATGGTCTTCTTATTGAACATGATGGGCATATTATCGGAAAATCTGATGTTATCAATCAGATAAAGGAAGATATTGATGCACATCATCAATTCGTCATACCTGATGATTTTGTTGTTTCTGCCGTTTTTCAGAAATACGGTATCAAAAACGCAAACGGAAGAATATATCCGGAAGAAATCCTTAAAAGGGAAGTACAGAAATATTTGGAAACAAGAGTGGCGATGCATAATGCAGTCGGTGCGTTAGACCATCCGGCTTCATCTTCATTGTCAGGACATGATGTGTCACATAACATACTTGATTTAAGATGGGAAGGACACACTCTTGTAGGTGAAATGAAACTACATCTTTCACCCGGTTATAAACGTTACGGAATTTGTTCTACAAGTGGTGACTTGGCCGCTAACATGATTCTTGACGGTATTCTTATTGGTGTATCATCAAGAGGCGTAGGCAGTGTTGAACAGAAATTCGGTGTATCAATGGTTGGTGATGACTTTGAATTGGTCGGTTGGGATATAGTTTTAGAGCCGTCAACACCGTCTGCTTGGATTAAGCAAAACTCAGAAGAACTTGAGCCGTTTATTGAAACTGACTTAACAAAAAAAGGTAATGTCCTATCAGAGAAAATTGAAAAAATCGGTAAGATTTTAAATATTTAAATGTGGCATTTTAAGAAAAACAATTATAAAGGCTACGCAAAATGGCCTATTTTATGCATTTTTAATCAAAACAATATATTTATATTTAAATAATTGAATAATTTTATTCATAATGGCAAATAATATCAGAAGCGAATATATCAAGAATCTCGTAGAGGACAGAGATAAATTGACGCAGAAACTTGAAGAGACAACCAAAAACACATTACAGAATGTTGTTGAGGAAACAATCAACAAGCAGTTGCGGCAAATGATTTCTGAAGCCAACGATGATTTTGAAGTGGAAGAGGTTAAGCCTGACACTGATGATACGGCTACAAGTGATGTCGAAAATCCTGCTGACGGTGAGGGTGCTGCAATCGATGCTAACCCTGAAGGTGGCGAAGATGCCAGCGCAGTTGCCGACGATAACGCAGGCGCAAAAGGTGGCGATGCTGCTGCTGACGCAGCAACAGATGATGCCGCAGGCGACGAAGTATGGGACGGTCTTGAACAGTACAAAGGTGAAGACGGTGAATATGACCTGACAAGTATGGGTAAGGACGATGTTATCAAGGTTCTTAAAGTTATGGGTCCTGAGGATGGCGTTAGAGTTCTTAAAAACGATAACGGAACTGTTACATTACAGGATGACGAAACTGACAAAGAATACATCATTGACTTAGACGGTTCTACCGGAAGTAGTAGTGATGCAGAGGCAGAAGGTGATGCTGATATCGAAATCGAATTGGATGACGATGGTGCAACAGACGAATGCAATGCAAAACCCGGTAAAGTGATTAAGGAAGGTGAAGTGAATCTTGGTTACACGGATAGTTACCAAGGGGAAACTGCTATGACAGTTGACAGTAACAAAGAAACCGCAAACAGTAAAGACACTTATTCTATGGATGCCGGTGTTCCAACTGGTACTGAGAAACCTTGGGTTGGACATAAAGGAAATATGTCACCTTATGGCAGTAAAGAAAAGAAGGTAAATGAAGGTGAAGCATGTGAGAAATGCGGAAAGAACCCTTGCGAATGTGGAAAGAAACTCGATGAAACAATGACTTCAACTGAGAACAGTGCAAACGTAAGAGGTGACGGTATGACACACGCAAACACCAACAGTCACCAGAAGTTCGCAAGAAACGGACATGTAGGTGGACAACAGACAAGAGGTACTGGCGAAGGCTATGAACCAGCAAATGAAAGCATCGACGCTATCAAGAGAAAGGCTAATGCAATCTTCTTGGAGAATAAGGAA
>Ga0247609_10000740_pt1 | contig 42970 bp, 88 predicted proteins | sample 172DNAGHGlowgp2_FD_193487 | JGI IMG/M metagenome (GOLD analysis project Ga0247609, IMG submission 193487) | Sheep rumen microbial communities from Palmerston North, Manawatu-Wanganui, New Zealand - 1728 DNA GHGlow gp2 | ecosystem: Host-associated > Mammals > Digestive system > Stomach > Rumen ... | reverse complement strand
CACGGGACACCGGGAAAGAGGTAGCCCCTTATATATAATATATATACCCATACCATATCAACCCCATATAGATATATACATAACACATATATAGATACTATGATACATAGTAATGAATACTACATCATATAGAGACCGGGGCTATATATAGATATGGCATACCGTACTATGATATGTAGTATTGAATACTATATTGTACGGGATGGAATACGTGGAGATATAGAGAAGAAAGCCGGGTGGATATAGTAGCCGGATGCTACCATAGATTGTACTATTGTATACAATAATACACGGATGCAATTATACAAGTATACAAATATACCTGTATACTTGTATACACTTATACAATAATACAATAATACCCGTATACAATAATACGATAGTACATAGTAGTGAAATGCTACTTTGATGTAGTATTGGAAACCACGTTGTAAAGTATTGATACCCGGATATAGTGGTTTTTTGAATTTCGCATTTTTATGATGTGGTTGGATATATTTACCACCTAAAACGAAAAGTGCCTTAAATCGCATTTTAGAGCGTTTTAGAGGCATATACGCCCCGGATGGCGTAAAGCCCCGGACAAATGCGGGGGATATGGTAGCAATAGACTACTATGCACCCCGGAAACGATGGCGGGCGGCGTAGTTTGTAACATTTGTGCAAAATGCACAAATACTATTTATAATGTTTATGCACTATGTCTATTGCAATAGTATGCCCGTAGTGTTATAATGACCTCAGAAACAAGGAAAACACAAGACACCTTGAAAATGCACCTTGAAAAAACCACATAGAAAGAAAGAGGTAGACACTATGAAGCACTTTGAAATGGAACGCTACTTTGAGAATGAATACCGGGGAAAAGCAAAGTTCAACCGCATATCCCGGTGGATAACTGTTCGGAATGTTTACCGCCCGTCAAAGCGTAACGCCCTGTATGAGTATTTCGCCCGTGACGATTACGGCAACAAGCCCGGCGATACCGATTTCAACCCGGACGAAACAAACATTGACTTTTTCCGTTTCGGTGGCAAGACATACGCTATCGAACAATTTTACGCATTAGGTAGTATGTGGGTTGGCGATAGATATTGCTACACGGAAAACGGCGAAAAGCATTGGCTTTCGGGCGTTGATATGTATGGCGATTTATACTACCCGTTATATATCGAATTGGACGAATACGGCGAAAAAGTCCGGGTTTATGAAATGGAAAGATAAGTCGAAACCCGCCCCGGCGGGTCATAGCAAGACGGCAACTTGCTATCTGACGATGACAAGCCAAAAATAGAATAATGGAGGTTTCTGCGATGAATACGCCGAGATTTTATGAACTTTCTGCGAGATATGACGCACGTGCGTCTTTCTACGGAAAAGCACACGTTATTGACTACGGTAACGGGGTTTACGAACTACAGAGTTATGACACGATTGTTTCCCGGTGTGAGAATGGGGTTGTTACACATTTAGGCAAATGGTCACAAACAACCACCCGCCACCAAAAAGAGTTTGAAAAACAGTTCTCAAGATAAAGCCGAAACGCCGCTTTCTGCGGCGTCCGGGAAAGATGGCAACTTTTCCGCCGATGATGGCAAGCCAAAAGAAAATTGAATAACACTAAAGGAGGACAAGGATATGTCGAGCAAATGGTATGGCAATCTTACAAATCGATTAGAGGAGGATAGGATGTTCTGCAATCAAATCAAAGTGGGAACAGGATGCACCATCTATCATTGGTCGGACAGAGATGCCTATGAAGTGATTGAAGTAAAAGACCAAACGCATCTGCGAATCCGGGAGTTAGACCACAAGAAAGAAGAAGGAGCGGATTGGTGCGAGAATAGATGGATTCTGTCGAGTAATCCCGATAATCCCGAAAAGGAAATTGTGAAGCGAGGCAAGTATTGGTATACTGTTGTTACGGCATCTCCCGAATATGCCCGGGAAGCAATCGAGCGGAGGAACAATGGCGATTCTGAAGGAATCCTGTTCTTCGCAATGAATGGATGGAATGCAGAGGAGATTGCGAATAGCAACAAGGCAATACACAAGTACAACAGAGTGAATATTTCCTTCGGGAAAGCAGACTATTATTACGATTACGAATTTTAAGGAGGACATTATGGTATTCTGCAAATTGACGGAGTTGACCGATGTGATTGATGCCCTCACGGAGTTGAGAGACATCATCAAGAAGGAGACCGGGATTCAGTTTTAAGGAGGAGAGAATATGATTACATCGTTGGTGGCAAAGGTTTGGAAGAACGGGAACGAATACCGGGTAGTCAAGGATTTCAGCAAGACAAACAATCAGTTTGTACTGAAAGTGAACTACTATGACGAGGCAGATGGAAAGCGAAGAGCGAGAGTTCTTGGCAGATATGCAACGCTCAATGCGGCGTTGGAACAGATTATTTCTTGCAGATAAGGAGGACAACGCTATGCTGAAAATCAAAGGGTTGAAGAAAATAGCCGGGGAAACAAAGGGTTTGAAAGGGTACTATAGCGGCGAGTATTTGCAACTCAATTATGATGCAAAGACAGGCGAGGCGTGGACGGATTATCATTATAGTCTTGGGCAGAACAGTTGGTGTCAGTATCACGACAAGAATGTTCTGCGGTGTGGGAACATCTCCCGTCCGAAAACGATGAAAGAAATCCGTGTTATGATTGAGCAGAAAATGTTAGAGAGGGAAATATTATGAAGGTTACATACACAACACCAAACGGTTACACCTACGGATTGTTTGAGCAGATGTTGAAGCAGACGCATCTCCTCGTAGCCGGGGCAACAGGGAGCGGCAAATCGGTTCTGTGTAATGGATTGATAACCACATTATTGTATCGTCTGCCGCTTGATGTTGAAGGAGGATGTCACTTGATTCTGATTGACCCGAAGGGCAACGAATTGAATCAGTACAAGAATCTGCCGCACACGCTTGGATATGCCGTTGAACAGGATGACATTCTACGGCTTCTGCAATACGCATCGGATTTAATGAGGCGGCGATACAAGATAATGTCCGAACAGGGCAAGAAGATTTATAGTGGTTCTCGGGTCGTGATTCTGATTGAGGAGTTGGCAGACTTGATGACCACAAACAGACGAGCATATCAGCCGTTGATTCAGCATATCTGTCAGATGGGCAGAGCGGCGAATATGATGGTTATAGCACAGACACAATGTCCTATCGTCAAGGTTATCCCAACCGAGATAAAATGTAATTTCACAGGGATTGTAGCACTCCGCACAAGAAACGCACAGGATAGCCGGAACATCATCGGAGAGAAGGGAGCGGAGGACTTGCCGGAGTACGGACAATGCCTCTACTATTGTCCGGCATTTCTGAACACCACATACCGATTCAATGTCCCGTATGTAACGGACGAAGAACAGATGGCGTTGGTTCGGTTTTGGGAAAGACAAGTTATTCAGCAGAGACAGGGATTATTTGGAAGATTATTTAGGAGGAACAGATAATGGAAGAACAGAAAAGAGGAAACAGATACGGCATCCCGAACAAGACGGACAACGCAAAGGACATCTCCCGGTTGAAGTGGGCGAGAGAGTTGAAGGGATTTAGTCAGACCACTTTAGCGGAGACATCCGGCGTAAACCTTTCCACAATCAGAGGATTTGAATGTAACCACCGGGACATCAATATGGCATCTGCCATCACGGTTTACAAGTTGGCAACCGCCCTCGGTGTTCGGATGGAAGAACTTATCACGCTATAGGAGGTAACGATATGACAGTAACAGAGTTCACGAAGTTGTGCAATGGCGATAACTACTTTGCCATCGTTGATGCAAACAGACAGGGATATATCACAAGCCCGCACATCTTGATTGAGGGCGATAAGAATGTGGCTCGTCATTATTACGGAGACCGGGAGGTAATCGGCTTTGATGTAAAGACGAAGAAAACCATTCTGTTATACACGAAGGAGGTACAGTAATGAAAACAAGACAGGAATTTATGGCAGAGATTGAGTTTGAGAGCAGACAGAAGAATTACAAACACGGGACATCGGACATCACGCTGACTATCAGCAACGCAAAGAGCGGTTCGAAATACAACCGGGTAAACATCTATTTCCGCAATGGCGTGAAGGAACATTTCCCTGACGGAGTGATGTTCGGCATCTACAAGAACAGAATCGTCCTTGAACCATCTGCAACGAACGGATACAAGATTACCACATCGAGTACGAGCCGAACCGATTACGGATTTATTTCCGCAACGGTTTCGGACATCGAGAAGTACAGAGATTGGATTGGAGACTACAAATTGTTGTGGGATAGTTTCTATGAGTTTTGGTTCATTGCGAAAGGAGATTGATATGTTAGGATTGGTCGGAGTGATAGTGTTCTGCCTGTGGAGTGCGGTTGCGATTGTCGGGATATGGACGCTTGAAGAAGAGGACGAGTAAAACAGAGGAGGCGGGTTTCCCCGCCTCCGTCTTTTTTATGTCCGAATATCTCTATTCGTAATCTGATGCCTCAATTCTACCATCTTCCCCGGGTTCTGTCAACCCCTCCTCATATGCTCTAATTTTGCGAATAAGGGCATCTATCGGTGTTTCCCTATCATCTGTACCCTCTGCCGTTTCAACGATGCTATGAGCCGTAGAAACGCATTGTAGAGCCTTTCTAATTATCTTCCATTCTTCCTGTGTCAACATCTTTGCGGATTCCCTTCTCCTTTTTCTGTCGGTAATGTGCCGCTCCTCTTGATGTCATCTTATCGTAGGTGTCTTTCTTGTAGTCCGCAAACTCCCGGTTTATGTTCTTGATTGCACTCCGCTTCTGCCTCTCCGCTTGGTGTTTCTCGTTCCATTCCCGGAAAGCCTCACAGGATGAATGGCAACCGACCCTTCTCTCCATACATCCCATACAGGGTGTCATCGTGCCATTCATCATTCTTCCTCCCGGATGAAGTCCTTAACTTCCACAAGCACTTGGTCTGCATCCTTGAACATCTCTCGGATGTCCTTCTCAAGATATTCAACCGGGCGAAGGTCGGGAGTATTCTCTCCGATGTCCTTACTATCCACGATTTCTGTTACTTGAATCTGAATCGTTCTCGTTATTTCCATTCTTCACACCTCCTTTCTTTAATTGTGCAAGGGGCTTTTTCGTCAATCTTTTCAATTCCGTCATAGGTTATTCTGATTTCTACATTAAGATATTCGCTTTCACATTCTTTTTTGGTAAGTGACCGAATACCACACGCACAGTAGTTCGGTTCTATTTTGTCCGTCTGTTTGAGCAACTGTTTCAAGGTAATATCTTCGGGGGCTTCTGCGATAAAGCATATATCGCACCCGTCAAGCCAAAACTTAATCATTTTCATTTTCTGCACCACCTTTCATTTCCTTCTCCCAATGCTTGCACCAATATTCAAAACAATCGACATAACCGATGTAATGATTGTCTAACTCACAATAGCACTCAATTCTCGCTCTGTTGCCATCTTGTGGGCATCGAATGTTATGCCGACAGTTACAACATACTTTTCCGTTTTTCACACTCATTTCTCTGCTCCTTCCATCTTTTGGAGATTGGGAACAATCACCTTGCTCTGTAATCTGCGGAAAGCACTCCATCTTTGGGAGTCCGTCAGAACATCGTGCATAAACAATATATTGATAGCATCTCTTAACTTCTCCACCTCTTTGTCTTTGTCCCCTAAAGTGTACCCTTGCTCCTTCGCTTGTTGCTCATACTTCGGAGAAAATACTCCGTGTGCAAATATTACTTCATTCATTCCTCTGCTCCTTCCATCTTTGCTCCGCATTTGGGGCAATAATTCGTCAGCTTGTACTCCCAATGCCGATTAACAAGATTTCCGACAAAGTAACTACTTGCGATTGCCCGACATTCCGAGCAATGATAATTGCCAAGTCCATCGCCATAGGAAACAAATTCCCATCTTCCCGTCTTGCGTTCCGCTTTGCGTCCTGCTTCAAACCCTTGATTGTATATGTGCCGAACACGATTCTCAATGCTTGCCATTGACTGTCGGATTGCATCGTCTTTCATTCTTCTGCTCCTTCCTTCTTCAATCTTCTTCTGACATCTCTTCTATTCTTTCGTTTCCACCATCGCCATCCGCTCGGATGATTCCTTAATGAGCAAGCATATTTCTTCACGAATCGGTCAAGGAATGCTATGCTCTTTGTTGACCGCTTCATTTCTCCGCTCCTCACTTTCTGCCTTACAATGCACTAACTCGAACCGCTATCACATCTTCCCACGGTATCTGCTTTGCCTTTTCCGCAAGTGTTTCGTCCGTCCAATCATCGCACTCACAACCATAGTAGTTATAGCAATCCTCGTAATCATCGCCTTCCTTGCTGATATATGTGTCGTTGCGATTAACGGCGATAGTTTCAATTCTCGGCTCATACAAATTGCCTACCATATAGTTGTAATCATCATCCATCCCATCTGTATCAATCCACGCTATAACTCTTAACGTTGGGTTGCTCAAGATAAGTGCTGACAATTTCTCCGCATACTCTTTATTATTTTCGCCCTCTCTTGTCATTCTTCTGCTCCTCCATTCTTTTTGCGTTCCGCAATAATCAGCTTTGCAACCGCTTCTTCGACATCCCCGTATGTTACCCACGAATGCCCGTCGTGATTTATTCCATTCATATACAGATTATGCAGAATTTCTTTCTGCTCGTCGTTCAATGTGTCGTATGTGTCAATAAACAATTTACAACTCATTCCTCTGCTCCTTCCTTGTACGCTTCAACTATCGCCTTTGCGTTCTTTATCTGTTCTACGCTAACATAGTCGTTCCAATCGGACGATGTGTAATCAACCGCTAACTCGTTTCTGTCAATTAAATCTCCGTGTCCTTTCGGGAGCGGTATGCCGTTCTTGATTGCAAGGTGTACTTCAATGGCACCTTCTTCTGCCTTGCAATACTCATAAAATACTTCGGGAATATCAATCACTATCTTCATCGCTCTGCTCCTTTCATTCGTACAACCCAATAGGCTCGATGTCATTAAGGTCTGTGTCTGCCGGGAGCGGAGTGTCATAATCACACTCCTTTTCGTGCGGACACCCCTTGCAGACGATGTGCCTCTCGCAATCCGCTATCATATTTTCCAAGCCATCCTTCGGTTCGTTGTACGCATCAACCGCCTTGATTGCATAGTCAAAGCACTCGGTTTCCTCTCTCGTTGACAGATAATCGTTGGCGTATTTGTCGAGGCACTTCTTGACTTGCTCTTTCGTTACCATTGTTACTTGTCCTCCAATCTGTCATATTCGTAGTCCGCTCTGTCATAGACATCATCTTCTTCATCCCGGTGGTCGGATTCCTCCGCCTTCGGGATGGTTTCGAGCAGACAATCTTGGCACAGTTCCTCGCCTTCATACTTCCACAGTTCCTCTGCTTCTTCGCCGCACTTGTCACACACCCACACGGGAACATTCCGATACGGACAAGCACCACCAAGACATCCCATATTCGGAGGACAACCGACACATTCATTCTCATACTTCAACATAACAACTCTCCTTTCAAATTCGCTCGTATTCGCACCCTTTACCCCGCACCCCATAAAGTGTACCCTAACGGGATAAAAGTGCGTTATTTTTGATTCTGATGCGTCACGGTGGCATTCTGACAACCTTTTACCTCCGTCATTTCAATCGGCATCGACACGGGTATGAATCGTCCTTCCTTGTCTATCTTCATCAGTTCTTCCCGGATTTTGTTTTTCCTCTCCTCGTCCATATCGACACCCCAAGCCTTGTGGAATGTGATGTCCTCAATCTTGTGGATGTTCCTGTTCGCAAACTGTGACTTCATCGAATCGTTCATCCGAATCTGCCGGAGCAACCGCTTGCGGAGATAGATGATTCTGCCCTCCTTCTCCACGATGATGTACCCCTCAATTATTACCACCACCGACAGTATCAATACCGCTATCAACATCTGCCTCACTCCCTTCATTTTCTTTGCATCGTCCTACGCACAAGCATCTTTTCTTATGCTTTTCACACCAACCGTATGCGTGAGAAACCCCGATTGCGTGATAACCGTTTGGCTTGTAATATGTACTCCAAACCTTACGCCTGTAATTCTTGCACTTCATACATTCTCTAACCTTCATCTTCCTCTTTCCCTTCTCCGTATTTACGGTCATATTCTTCGTACTGTTTCTTCCGTTTCCGCTCCCCAAACCAATTCCCAATCCCGGCAAAGATTGAGCAGATTAACCAAAGACCAAGAAGCAATAGCAGAATCCCGACAACCACAATCCAAGAAATCAATTCCGTTAAGTCAACAACGAATGTTATCAACATCACTTGCCCTCCCTGTCTGCTTCGCTACCTTCGTCACTTTCACAATCAAGCAGAATCATCGGAAATTCTCCCGTATCGTCATACCAGATAACAACAAGCCCCATATCGAAAATCGCATCGTTAATTGCGTTCAGCACTTTTGCTCTGTTTTCCTCAAACTCTTTTCTTGTCATTACTCTGCTCCTTTCTCACTTTCTGCCTATCCAATGGTTATACCATTCCCTTAATTCTTTTGGCGAAAAGTAGCCGAGCGGCGTACAAGTGTATTTGTTTTTAACCCTTTTCTTTTGTTTTCGCCACCATCGGTACGTTCTCATTCTTCTGCTCCTTCTCCGTCTGCTTCGACCACAAGATGCTCTACCTTTATATCCTCTTTTTTGATTATCCCCGCATAATATAATGGCATTCCGCACCCGATAACAGTTCCATCGGTTTGCCAAGCAAGGCAAAAATCGTAGAACGGGCAACTCTTTTCTTTCGTCAACCGATGTTTGCAATATACTATTGCATTCATTCATCTGCTCCTTCGTCAATAGTCTGCCCTGTCTTGATAATGTACCCCTTTGCACCGCACTCGCACACGATTTCTTTTAGAGGCGTGTAGTATACGCCTATCCATCGTTGCAAACACTTCAAACAAATCAACTCTGCGACTTCGTGTTCAATGTGGTTGAGGGGGTTATCTTCAACATTCCACTTCCTGTCCTTGACCTTTTTTCGCAAAGCCCGTCTGCGTTTAACCTTTTCCAAATCGTGTTCTATCATTTTTCTGTTCCTTCCGTTCTGCCCTTTTCCTCACATTCCTTGCAAAAGAACACCCCTTCGGTCAATTCTTTTCCGCACGCCATACAGTTCCCACGGGTTATTGCTTTAACATCGTATTCCTTGTCTGCTTCGATTATCGTTTCCGCTTCATACACAAATGCCCAACCGCCCATTAGTCCGTTGATTGCGTCTGCATTCTGATTTGTGTCACGCATCCTTTCTGCCAACCTATATATGGCGTTTGCAACCTTATCCAAATCCCCAATTCGTCCGTGTCCTTTCGGAAGCGGTGTGCCGTTTTCAATTACCGCACAAAGCCTATATGCGTCTTGTATTGGAAACTTGCAAGTACGCAATTCGTCCAACATACCTTCGGGAATATCAATCACTATTTTCATTCCTTATTCCTCACTTTCTGCACCCGTCAGCGTTGCTTCTAAATCCTCTCTGCCCTTGCTCTTGATGTATGCGATTGCGATTGCTTTCGCATCCTCTTTGTTGCCGTATCTGCTTCGGCTATCGTTGATGCCGTTGTAGGCAATGATTGCGTTTTTCAGTACATCGTCCGACAGAAGCGAAACGAGGTTCGCCACTTCGTTTTGTCTTTCCAACTCTTGCTTCTTTTCGTAAATCTTTCGGTCAAGGCTTTCCATATCCGTGTACTTCTTGTAATACTCTCGGCACATCCGTCTTGCCTTGACGAGTTCCTCGGCAATGTCAATTTCCAACTCTTTGTCGAGGACGGATAGTATTTCGCTCAATGCCGTTCCCTTCGCCGTACCCTTCATCGTGATGCCCTTCGCTTCAATCAGCGTCTTGATGCGTTTCTTTGCTCCTTCGTAAATGTTGTCAATTTCTCTGCGTTCTTCGTACTCTCTCATTTCTCGCTCTCCTTTGCTAAATCATAATCGTACATCCATATACCAACTATCGGTCTGCAATATGATGCGACGCCTTCGTATTTGTCCGTCCGCATACTCACATAAAACGGAGTGTCGGTCACATCCCGGTCTGCGTACTTGTCAAGATTCTTGCTACTGTTCGTGTGCCGATGGTATATCTTTCCGCTATATGCTCCACGGACTTCATACGGAGTTCCGTAGGCTAACAATGCGATTGCTTCTTTTACTTTCATAGCCTTCTCCTTATCTTCTCGGCATAATGGTTATCGGTTGTCTGCCGAATCTGAACCAACCGCCTTTGTAATCGGGTTTTAAGTGGTAAAACTTTACTTCGTCCTCGGCTTCCTCTTTCGTCAGATATGACATCCGATGAAATCCGTACTGATGGTAGGCAAAGTACGGGAATTTTTCGGGATGCTCTTGCCGATATTTCTGCTTTGCTTCGTACTCTGCCTTTAATCGCTTGTATTCTTCGCTATCTCGTTCCATCACTCGTCCTCCTTCATCCCAATCTGAATTTCCTCTCTCGTCATCGTCAATCCGTTCCGTAACTTCTGTGCTATCTGCTCGGCGATGCTCGCTCCAATCTGCCCCATCTGTCTCTCCTGTTGCACGGAGTTCGCCGCCGATTCATAACTCCTACGAAATTCTGCTCGGACAACCGCACCAACCGTGTCGCTCGGCATCTGCCCCCATTCCCTCAATCTGTCGGGAGTGACCACCGCTTTCTTGATGATTTCCGGGAACGCATCGAATTGCTCCTGTGCGTGATAGGAAGAATCCCTCAATGCCATCCTCACGATGCTCCAAGCCTCTGCCTCGGACATCGGCTTCTCCGTTGCCGTAAGTGTCGCACACTCTCTTCTGATGTCTGCGATGGTCGGTCTGTTCGGGTTCGTCATCGCCAACCGCTTGACCGCTCCGCAAACCGCCATATAATCCAAATCGGACAGACAGGAGAACCAATACTGAATCTTATCCGGGCTTTCAAACATCGCCTTGCCATTGTACTCATACGCATCGTTAAGCACCTTAACAACGCTATACCATTCTTTGTTCGTCATACGGGCAACAATCCTTTCTCAATCCATTCGTCAACCATCGAACCCTTGCTCTTGGGTTTCTGTTCCTGTTCGGAATCCGTGTAGTTACCATCCAACACCTTCGGAAAGTTGTTCGGCAAAACAAACCAATCGAAACTGATGTGCCAATTCGATGACTTGCCGCAGAGGAAAGATGACCTCCGCACCTTCTCAATCGCAATCATTATGTTGTCAACTCCGTAGTCATCGTACCGAGCGGTTAAAGATTCGTACCGCTTCGTCCCCGGTTTGAGAACTGTCAACTTCGGCACGGGTTCGGGAAGTGTGTTCCACCTCGCAATGATTTCGTCCAAATCCTCTTTCGGAATGCGGTTTTCTTTTTGGGATGATTTATCATCCTTTTTCTTATGACCTTTATCCGAAGGGATTATATTATTTAATAATCCCGAAGGATAATCCTTATTAAGTTCACTATCAATATCAAGTTCAAGTTCAATATCACTACCGTTGACTATATCTTGACTTGTAGTCGGCTTATAGTCAACTATAACTTGACTATTAGTTGACTTGTTCTTCTCTTTTTCCCATCTATGATTTATGCCGTCAATCTGCTTGGCAACCTTCTTGACATATCCTTCCCGGTTCGCATCAATAAGGGGCTTCGCAACCTTTAGCAGAGTATTCGCCGTCACGGTCTTTGCTTCGTATTCTTCTCCACGGAATAAGTACGCAAGCCCTTTTGCAAGTTCTGAAACATCCGAAGGGTTCAATCCGATAAACCATTCGCACCATTCGTCATAAAAGATGTGGGTTTTTTTCTTCGCTTCTATCTTCTTGCGAAGGTCATCCGTAATCTCCATCTTTTTTTTCTCCTTTGGGTAACACAAGAGCCATTCCCGAAAGTGATGACGGCACTTCCAAGAATGGCTCTATTAGGTCTGTCTCCGTATAACTGTCTGCTTTCGCCCGTCATACGAAAACAGACCATTGTGGTTTGTGTCTCGGGATTCCCCGATAAGGCTACTATATCACACTTGAATGTGAATTGCAAGCACTTTTTTAAGCAAACGGACAATCTTCTTCCAACTCGTCCGGGATGTCGATAAAACCATTTTCGTCCTCTTTTGGTTCTACCTTCGTTTTTTTGCCCGATTTTGGCTCTTTAGAACCACTTTGGTTGCTATCGGGTTTGCCGCCGCCGAAGTCAATCTCGTCAACATTCAGATTCCAAGTGTAGACTTTCTGACCGTCCTTGTTTGTGTAATCGTCCTGTTCCATCCGACCACGGATGACAACCTTGCTACCCTTCGTCAGATACTTTTCAGCGAACTGTGCGTTCTTGCCGAAGCACACACAGTTGAAAAAATCTGCGTCCGGTTTTCCCTCTCTCTTGTATGCCCGCTTAACCGCAACGGAAAAGCGGGATATGGTCGTGGTATTGTCTCCCGACCCGCTATAACGAACCTCGGGGTCTCTGCCGAGGTGTCCGCAGATGATGATACTCTGCATCACTTATCCTCCTTGTAAACATATTCGGCAAAAGTAACGCTATTGCCAAAGCGGTTCTTTCTCGTCAGCGGATGGGTCTCAATCGTGAACCCTTCCCTCCGACCAATATCACGGAGTTCAAAGATGACCGCAGACAAGCGGTAGCATCCGTACTCCTCCAAAGCCTTTAGCGGCGTGATACTTCCAAAATCCTTCAAGTGGTTGAGAATCATATCCCTCTGTGTAATCATAACTCGTCCTCCTCGTCATAAGTTTCCGTGTCAAAATCGTCCCAATCGTCCAACTCCTCGATGCGAACAGTATCGTCCGAAGCCCAAATGATGTTCAGACCGCAGACCCTCGACAGATGGTCTAACTGTTCCTGTATGTCTACCTTGCTACTCGATTGCCGTGCGTACTTCAAGATGTTGTTCAGCACCCGGACGATGCCCTCACGCTCATATCCTTCCTCACGCAGAGCGAGAGCCGCCCATACGCAGACACACCTTGAAGCGTTTGCGTTTGCCTGTTTCAAGACCGCATTCACGGCGTTTGTAAATCCTTTCGCCATCTTACCCTCCTATTTGTTCCAATCATCCCCGAATCCTTCAATCCACATATCGTATACAATCATATACACGGCATCTCCCTCAAACTCTGCTCCCGCTCTCGACATATTGCCGTTGCCTCCTGTAAGCAAATTGATGTTCTTTGGCAATTTGTCTCCATCCACAATAAATTCCAAGACATCGTGGTTTACCGCTCCGTATCGGTTTCCCGCATTGATGGTATCTTCCGTCCGCTTGACATCCGCAAGGACACATTTGAGGACAGAGCCGTTAGACATATACACATCTACGCATCGTCCGATGTGTTGCGGATGACCGCCGCACCAATAAGTGCCAAGTGCCACACAGTATCTCGGATTGCCAAGCGGGTCATCGACAACACGGATTCCCGTCCGCTCGTCCGTGTATGCCACGGATTGCAACTTGCATTGTGCCGTGCCTTTCACATCGTAGACGAAGTGGCGGGTATACGGCTTAAATGTATGGTTCACTCCTACATCTTTCCGCACACTTGGAATCGGCGTTGGTGTCGGTGTCGGAGTGAATGTCGGAATCGGTGTAGGCGTTGGTGTGTTTGTTGGGCAATGCGTTGGAATCGTTGGAATTTGCGTTGGAATTATCGTTTGCGTTGGAAGTTGCGTTGGCTTCGGCTCTTGCTTACCGCCGTACATCAATCCCAAGCAGACAAGCACGATGATGGCAACCACAAGCATCTCCAAGATGACGAACCCGAATCCGTTATTCTTCTGTTCTTCCATCGTATGCCTCCCACTTATCGCAACAATCTGTTTCCGTGCTACCGATGTAGGCATCCCGGTCAAAGAACGGAATCATAGTCTCCAATTTGCACCCGTCATCAACCACATTGCCCTTCTTTCCGTGGATGACGTAATAGTGCTTACAGTTCTGACAGTTCTTCATCCTATGCCTCCGTCAAGTAAAGGTCAACACCTTCTTCTGTTGCCGAATAAACCTTCGATACTGACAAGTCAACTATCTGTGCATCGTCATCATAAGCAATTCCGTTCAACGCATCGAGAATGCTCTTGGCGATGTTGTCACAATCGGGTTTCTTCGGACAGGGTTTCTCGTTCAGTTCGTTCCGCTTCTTCTTGGAGAAGGATTGCGGAATCATAAACCTTGCCACGATGACCGCAATGATGTTGCCTTGCATCTTCTCCTGTCCGCTATTCATCCAACACATCTTGACCCAATTTTCATAGTTGACCGTCTTTTCGGGGGTGTAGGTCTTGACGAAGTTCCCCTGTCGGGAGAATTTAGGTCTTGCCTTACCTATCGGTTTCCCCGGAATGTGAATATTAACTGTTGACATCTAAATACCTCCACATCTTCTTGTTCAAAATCTTCTGAATGATTGAATGATGCACACCGTATTTCCGTGCGAGAACCTTGCATCCGCATCCCCTTGTTCTCGGCTTGTAATTCGCCCTAATTTCACGGACTTGTGCATCTGTAAGTTTGCTATGCGAATACCTTTCGCCACTCGGTCTTAACCCGTTTTCCAATGCGTGAAGGTTGTTTTCTTTCACGGTTACCCATTCGAGGTTGTCAATGGAATTATTTGACTTATTACCATCCTTATGGTTGATGCAAGGTTTGTTCTCCGGGTTCTCAATGAAAACCTCCGCAACAAGCCTGTGAATTTTCTTTTGTTTTCCAAAAAGTTTTACCGACAAGTAACCTTCTTTGTTTGCGTGTGGTTTTAGAATGTGACCTTTTTTGTGAAATACACACTCCGCAACACCATTACTCGCCGTATATACAATTTGATTGCTTCTTACTCTGCCAAGATTTGATACGGAGTATTGATGGTATGTCTTTGGAATGTATTTCCAAACTTCCTCCATTCGCTCTCCTTTCGTATTTTCGCCATATTCAGCTTTTTATTGTGTGGGTGGCACAATTTACCATTGCACCACCCAAAATGCGATTTACGGGCATTCTGTGAAGCGAGAGGGGCATTTACTCAAAGAGAGCCTCCTCCGCAAGATTCCTCTGCTCATATTTCGGCTCTGCCTCGGGCTTTACATCCTTCACATCGGCGGGAATCTCAATCGGAGGTTCCTGTTCGGGGATAGCCTCCGATGCCTCGCCCATCTCCTCGGGAGAGTACAACGCTCCGAAGTCCTCGGGGAATGCCTCACGCAACGCTTGCACCACGGCAACCTTCCGAATCATCGTGGCGGGCTTGCTTGCCCATTGCGAGTTCAGAGTTCCGTCAGACTTCTTCGCCGCATACTCCTCAAAGGAGACCGTGGTCATCTCGGGTTGTCTGCCCTTAATGTGAATCTTCGCCCAACCGCCGACAATCTTCTCGTCCTCGTCACGGAATGTTCCCTCACGATAATCAATCTTGCCGTCCTTGTTCTTCACGATGATGCCGGATTCCTTGCCCTCATACCGCTCGTTGCGGCTTGCCCTCTTTAAGAAGGTGTCCTTGCCCGTAACGATGGTTGCGGGATTTCGGTCTCCGTACTTAACGAGATACGCTTCACGGAGGAACGGGTTGAGATGCTGATAACGGCAGAGGCTAATGAACATCATTACCTCTTGGTCGGTTACCGCATTTGCGTTTCCGCTCACAAGGAACTTCTTTACCATACTCGGAGTAAGTGTTACATCCTCTCCGTTTGCTTGGTACTTGACCTCATACTTCTCTTTCTGTTCTTTCTGTGCTACCAAACTGTTTGATACCGCCATTGTTATTCTCCTTTTTCAAGTTTAATTCCATTCAGTTTACAGAAGCCGCCCAACGCCTTTGCCTGTGTCGGCGTAAGCAACGCCCGGAAGGAAACCCATTCGGCTTCTTCATCGGGAGTGGTCTCTTTTGGCTTCGCCACCTTCTTCAATTCTTCTTTCTTCAACGAGATTTCATACGCCCTTTTGCCCTCGGCAAGTGCGTTCTGCAAGTTTAGGTCTCTCTTGTAGTATTCCAACGAAGTGATAGGGTCTGCACTCGCATCGGAGATGATGTTCAAATCGGATTCAATCTCCATAACACGCTTCGCAATCTCGTCCTTCACGGTGGCAAGGCTTGTGGTCTTGTTGTACCACTTCGGATTCTCAATCTGCATATAGTCAAGCCATTCGGGGTGCGGAATGCCCGCAAAAACCTCAATGCAATCCCCCTTCTTGTCAAGCCGTTCCGCTTCTTCAAACGACTTCACTTGTGCATCAATCTTGGCAATCGGCTCGTCAATGATACTGATTAGTTCCGCTACTTGCTCCTTGAACTCGTTGAAGGGTTTAAGAAACTCCTTCTCACGCTTGATGCGTTCACTTTTTAACGCATCCTTTAACTTGTTCAGTTTCGCCCTGTCCGACTTTGCGGTGGCGATGTTCTCTGCGGTGTATACGGATGTGGAATACTCTGCCGCCTTTACCGCAATCTCGGCTTTCAGTTCCTCAAAGTTGAAACTGATTGTCCCCGGTGCAACTAATGATACTTTTACTTCTGCCATATACCCTCCTTAAATCTCCGGCAATACTGTGTGTGGTCTCTCATTCTTCTCAATGTAAGACCAAAACTCTCGTTCTTTTTCTTCAAGGTATTTGATGTCATCTTCAACCTCGCTCCGCTCAATGCGGTAATGCTTTGTGTAGAGGAATGGTTCTTCGCCGTCCATTTCGTATTTCAGTTGTGCTTTAAGGTATGCGAACTTGGCTTCGGTCACAAGGAAATAGTGAAGAATCTGTGCGTAGTAGTTCTGCGGAATACTGTTGCCCGCCCATTTCTCCTTCTGTGCCTTGCTTGAAATGGTTGCCGTCTTGATTTCAAGGATGCCCATTTCTCCGTCCTTGTCAAACAACTCTCCGTCAAGTGAAGCCGATGCGAAGGGGAAAGCATCGTTTGTTATTATTGCATTATCATCGTGCAAGATATGGTATTGCGGATAGTCCATCGAGAACAACGCTCTTAAATGTTCCTCCGCAAATGTGCCGTACATTACAAGAGGATTGTCCGAAATGTCATCCGGCTCTTTGATGCCGACTTTTTCTTCCCATAATTCTTCGTTGGTTTTCCACGGGCATACTCCCAAGATAACTCCCGCATCCGAGCCACCAATGAATTTTCGGTTTTGTAACCATTCCTTTCGGTCTTTGTAAATTTTCTTATGAATTGCCAATCACACCACCGTTCCTTTCAAATTTCTAAAAGAAGCCGCTCCTCCATCATTAACCCTCCTTTACAAAAATCTCGACCAACTCGGTGTCGGTCAGTTCGTACTCCACACGGATTTTCTCCAACTCGTCAGAGCGGAACGGTTGTCTGTTCCGTAGCCGAGCCGATGCCGTGTTCTTGCTGATGCCCAATACACGAACCAACTCGGCGTTGGTATCGGTTCTGCCGCATCGGTTTCGGAGCATCTTTCTGAATAAGTCTCGCCTCATTTTTGCCCTCCTTTCGTCTGAATCTATGTCAACTATATCACAACGGAATGGGATTGTCAACACCTTTTTCGCAAAAAAGTGTGAAAAAAGGAGGATGCACCGAAGCACATCCTCCAATCAACTACCGTTCAATTTTTGAAATCATTTTCTCAAACTCCATTCGGGTTCGCTCGTCCGGGGCGTTCTCCATCATCGTGCGGAGTTCCTCGACCATATCTTCGCCGTCCATAGAGTATCTGCGGGAGTACCCACGCTCACGGGAATATCTCCCCATACTGTCTCTCTTGGCATTTCTGCCTCTGCCTCTTGCGTAGGAGTTTCCTTCGCCACGCATCGAGTAACCGCCCTCCATTGCCTCGGACATCTCCTCGGCTTTCAGAAGGTTCTTCTTTGCGTGAAGAAGCGTGTCAACATACTGAATCTCGGACATCGTGAGTTTTCCGTCTTTGTCCGCTTTACGCTCCAAATCCATCAACTCCTCGCAGATGTAATCGTATAACTTATCCATAGGTTTCTCCTTCCTTACGCAATCCTTGTGATGCTCAAACTACCGTCAATCACATTGATTAACGGTGTGGGTACAGTTGCCGGGTCATCAACCGTTCCGTTTACATACTCAACGGAAACCGTGAAGCAACATCCCTTCGGAACATCCACAACCGCACGGCTTGTTACATTGCCGTATTCGTTCACGGCGGCGGGAGTGAAGATTGCTCTGCTCCCTTCCCTTGCCTCGCCCGAAACAACGATTGCCGTTGCGATGGGAGTGATTGCCCCGCCTGTAGGGATTGCAATGTTCCCGGTAAACTCTACCTCATATCGGGCAAAGCAACCACACGGATTGTTGACAACTCCACGGAGAGCAAAAATTCCTGTGCCACTTTGGTGGTAAATATATCCCTTGTTGCACGGGATAGAATCGATGAACGGAATTGCGGAATTTAAGGCAACAACTTCCACGGAATCCCTCGTTAAATACTCTGCCATTTCGTCATACCTCCGTTTTAGAAATTGCCGCAACCGCATCCGCACCCGCCGTTGTTATTGCAAGTGAAGATGGGAGTGCGACCATAAACAGGGGTACTCGGAACAGGACAGTTCGACAGACGGTTGTAGAGTGCATCCACTTCATCGGAGAATCCCTTTGAAATGAGTGCGTTCTGTGCGGTCTGCGATTCACGAAGAGATGCCATATTCAGCTGATTCTGCAAGGACAGATTAGCCGATTTGAGATTATCAATCTCGTTCTGACAGAGTTTGTCGAGAATGAGTTGCGTGTTCCGGGTGTTGCTTTCAATTACATCACGGATGCCATCGGAAACCACCTGTCTATCCGCACAGTTTTCGGTCGCAACTGTGTATTTGAGGTCTGCGATGTTCGCACGGTTCTCGCAACAACAGTTCTGCAATGCGGTCTGAACACCGAAGATGCTCTGCATATTCGCCATCTGTCTTGCACTTGCACCCTGTTCAACGGAGGCAAATCCGTTGCACAACTGTGTGGAAAGGTTGCCGATTCCGTCACGGATGGAAGTGATGCCATCGTTAATCATAGCATCCCGGAAGCCGTTGTTCGTGTTGGCGTTGATGTTGTTCTGTCCGTTGAGAAGCCACGGGAAATCATAGCCCAACTGATTGCCGCCGTAACCACCGCCGAAGCCGTTGTTACCCCATCCAATCAAAAGGAGAAGTATAATCCAACCCCAATCGCCACCGAAGCCTCCACCGAAGCCTCCGTTACCACCGCCGTAAAGCGGAGACACGGGCATTACCATCCCGCCGTTTTCTTCTGATAAAGCCATAATAAATCCTCCAAAAATTTTATTTATATAAAGCCCCGTACGCAGACCTTATATCGTTATTTCATACCCATCAACTGTTGAATCTGTTGTGCCTGTTGAACCGCCCTATTATACTGACCTTGCGTTACTCTGCCGCTATTCAACAGTTGTTGGATATAATCGTTGGGATTGCCGGGAAACTGTTTCTTTAACCTCTCAATCGCCTGTGTGATGTTCCCGGCATTGTTGCTCATCATAGATTGATACAAAGGGTTAATCATCTTCCTCGCTCCTTATGCTTAACTTCTTAATCTGCTTCTTGATTTTTTCCTCAAACGCCTCAAAGTCCTTCTTCGTGATGTAGTTCCCCAAATCAATATCCGGGGATGTCTGTTTCGGCGTTGCGGACAAATCTCTAACCGTGTAGTCAAGCACCTTCATCGAGGGCATTCCGCTTGCATCCGCAGATTTCAAATAGATTGTCTGCGATTCCGAATCCCACAACGCTATTGTGGAGTTCGGTGCAACGAGGTACGCTTTTGCCCCCGCCTCTCCGCTTACCCAAATGGGAGAGTTCGCCTGTGCCTGTGGCATCTGCGGTTGCGGTTGGTATGTCGGATAATAGTTCGGCATACCATACGGATTGTAATTGTTGTAAGCCATCATTCTTCCTCCTTCTCAAAGACGGGTTCTTCATCTCGATACCACACGAAAATAATCGTGTTTCCGGACGAATCCCAAGAATCGTAGAGGTCTCCGTCAACCACCGTTGCCGTGTGACCCTGTGAGAATACCACGAATGTTCCTTCGGGGTTCAATTCGCAGAACTCCTCGACAGTAAAACAATCGGGGCAATCATTTGGCGGGAACTCCCGCTGAAATCCGTTCTGTCGAAGCACCGCTCCGATAACTGTGTTGCTATGCGGCATATCGCCCATAGAATAACCCGCCATCATCAGCATCACATAAGCGGTCTCCCACGATACATCGAGTGCCTTTGCTACCGCTCTCACGGAGCAATCGTCAACCCCGTTAGACTTGACAGGGTTCGGGTTGTACTGTGTCAGCATATAAATCCCTTTCTATTCCACGGACATATTCTTCCGCTCCAAATTCGCCAACCAAATCCACCATATCGCAGATGATTTCTGTGGCACATTCTTCGGGAAATCCGTAAAGAATCAATTTATCAATCAAATCTTGCATAGGTGTTCTCCTTCTGCTTGAAATGATAGCAACAAAAAAGCACCCACACAATGAAGTGTGAGTGCAATTTTATGGAAACTAAATTGTAATTTTCGGGAAGTGCTTGAACACTTCGTTCCGTGCCTTGCGGACAATGTTTACTGTCTGCCGTGTGGATAGTCCAAATTCTTCTGCCAACTTCTCATAAGTAACGCCATCAAACCATCTTCTTGCAAGAATCTTTCTCGCTTTTTCATCGAAAACCCATTCGTCAATCAGCGTTTGGATTTCGCTTCGGGAGAGTTCGACTTCGCTCATTTCTTTTTCTTCTTCCGAATCTTAACACGATTCTTGTTTGAGTTGTTGCTCGACGCTCCCCACCGATATGTTCTTTTTCTTCTCTTAATAGTTATCGACGCCATTGATGATTACTCCCCTTTCCCCGATATAGTTAGCATCGCCGCCATCACTTCGTAGGTCAATGCTTTCATCATCCGTCACAACTTCAAATTCGCTCCATACACGAGCCCAAGTGCGGTTGGTAAGGTAAATCATTACCGACAAACAAATAATGGCTAAAATCGCAAATACAAGAGCCACAACTATTCTCTTTTGCGTCCGCTCATATCGGTCTGCCACATCTTCATACACACATAAAGGAATCTGTGCAAGTTCGTCTTTATTCGATATGCCCAAGTCTTGCCTCCAATCCGCCTACTCTCTGTTCAAGCAAGGCAATTTTAGTTCCGTACTCTGATTGAACGGCAATCTGACCACGGAGTTCGTCAATCTTCTCGTTGGTGCTTTTCTGATAGTTGCTCATTTTTTCGTTCTGAACGGCTTGATTAAGTTCCAACTGATGAAGCATCTTCTCGGAGGATGTTCGGGCAACGATTATGGATGATACAAGACCGCATCCCCCGGATATGATTGCCACGATGATGGTTACTATCCACTCCATATCGCACCTCCTACTGAACGAGTGTTAAGGATGACAATGCGACCCAAGTCCAAATGACTTTAAGCCGTGCCTCCTCGATACCGTAATGTGTTTCTATCTTATCAACCGTGTCAACGAATTTACCGTTGGCGTACTTGGAGTTGATTGCATCGCCACGGTTCTTTGCAAGACCGCCGACCCTCGCCCCCGGATTGATGGTAACCTTGCTTCCGACCTCAATGCCCTTCGGCACGGGGTCAATCGGTTCTCCGACCTTAACCTTGCCATAAGCAAATCCGTCTTTAATCTCGGTCACTTCCATCAGAACGATGTCTCCGACCTTGATGGTTTCCAAAGCCTTGTTGGTTTCATCGGCAAGCCAAGACAGTTTGCTCTCGATGTAGTCTCCCGCACACGGCTTGTTATACATCCAATGGTGTTGAGCGATAAGGGCTTCATCTTCGGGTAGTTCATTCAATTTCTTGACTACGGCGTTCTCGTTAGCCTTCTTTTTGGCTTCGTCCACACCGCCCTCGGCAACCTTCTTGTTTGCGGGGTTGGGGTACTTGTACGGCACAAGGTCGGGAATCCAATGAATCTTTCGGATGCCGTTTCGCTTGCACCAATCAATGCAAAGGTTCAGCAGAGCCGTCAAAGCGGAATCCGTAATCTTGTAGGGGTAAGACTTGTCGGAGGAGATTTCCACCGTACATCCACGAACATCAAGCACCCGTGAACTTGAGCAAATTGACCTATTTGCTTCATCGACCATCAAAGTGATTTCGCCCGTGTCGTGGATGGAATAGTTGCACGATGCCTGTGCATCATTCAGAATCTTAACGAGGGTTTTGTTGTTACAATGCCCCCAAATTTGATGCGGGAGGAAAAGCCTCTGCTTATACTCAACTCCGTTCAGAACACGCCCACTTACGAAATACTTGCAATAGTAAGCGGGGTTCTGTGTTGCGAATGAACAGTTACTCATTTACATCGCCCCCATCCCCGTCGCCGTAAACACCCATCTGTGACGAAGCCTTCTTGTCGTACACCTTTTTCAGCACAACGACAGTTCCCGCAACAAATGCTTCTAAAGCCGTAAGGCTTGCAATAATCTGCTTTCCATACGGGATGCCCCAAATGTTAATCAACGCCGTGATGAATGTGACAAGCGGGACAACCTCCAATGCAAGGAATTTCAGACGGTCATAGGTTTTGTTTGTGATATACATTTTTGCCACCTCCTTTTTCTTTACAGTATCACAATCATTCTACGATTGTCAAACAGTTTCCTCGGAATCATCCCACGCATCCTGTTTGATGATGCTACCACCTTGATTAAGGATAGTGCAAGAGCAAGCCTTTCTGCCGATGTCGTAAGCCAACTCCGTGAAGAATTTGCTTCGTGCCTGTTTGAATGTGTCATAGCGGAACACCGCCTGTGTAAATTCATCGTTTGCCTCTTTTGTGATGATGAGTACGAAAAACATAGTTTAGTCTCCTTTCTAATCTACGATGTAGGTTGTTGAAAATCCGAAGTTTGATGCGGAACTAACTGCTGTTGACGAGAATAAATATACCCATCCGTCATTAGCAATTCTTACCCATCTTGAGTATACTGTTCCAACATTGGCACAGGGAACATATACTGTCTCATTCGGTCTGTATCTTGCCCCCAACTGAACATAAGGAACCCAAGTGTTTGCCGTAACGCCAACCGCATCATCTGCGGAATTTATTGACACAACATTCCCCTGTCTCCTTGCAATCAATGCCCCTTTCTTGACCGAAGTGTTGGCGTATGTGGCTTTCTCAACTTCCGTTGTGCATATCTTGTACCACGCACCGAAAGTCCAACTTCCAACCGACACACAGTATGCTCTCTGTATGTACTTGTTTCCGCTTATGTCAGTAATCTCTCTCACAATGTATTGCCAACTCTTTGCCGATGTGTCGGCATCCGTCTTTGTCACATTTCTGACAATCATCGTAAGTGCGTTTGTTGTCGGACAGTTTGTGAATGTCGTTACCTTTGACGAATCTGCTTGATAGTATGTTCCAACATCAACATAGGATGTTGTATTAAGATTCGCATTTGAAGGAATTTCCGTTCCGTATGCCACAAGAGGTTCGTATGCTTTCGGAATGTTCACATCAATGTTCTTTACCGCATCGTGCTTAATTATATCCCCGTAGAATTTCGCATCATATCCAACATACAGAGTGTTGTCCGATGCCTGTGCCTTCATCCCGATTCCCATTCCGTGTTTACCGCTCGGGATGTGGAACGGGCAATCCGCAGACGGGAGAATGAAGTCCATCGTGGTGAAACGGAGAAGGTCGGTTGCCTTTAAGGTCACAACATACTGTGTGTTCGGGTCGGCATTACTCATTAAGGTCTTGCGTGTTCCGTTGGTCATATTCTGATATGACCCGCTACCGACCTTGCCCTGTAAGGTAACGGAGTTGTGACCGTTAAGGCTCTCACAAGTTGCCGTTGCGGTGGCATAGATGTAAGCACCGCCATCCTGTGCCGTTCCTGTGGAATCCCCTCGGTATACAGTTACCGATGCGATTGACGGGGCAGACGAGTTGATAACTGTATATGTGCCTGTCCTTGTTACCTTGAACCCTCGGCTATCAGTTACCGTGTAAGTCCAAGTAACATCGCCCGCAGATTGAATCAACGAGGAAATGTGGTTCGTTTGGTCTGCCGATGCGGAAGAACCATTTGAGAAGGTCACCACTCGGCTTACGATGGTTGCGGAATATTTCAAGGACACATCGGACTTGTTCGCTTTGACATTGATTTTTGAGTACTGTGCAACCGCCGTGTCCGTTCCAAGTGCCGACACTACATCGTTGTATGCCTCGGCTACGGGATTTGCACTCAATGTCGGAAGATAGGTTGTGTCTCCCGATTTAACCGTAACCGTAACCGCACTCGTTTCCCAAGTGCCAATCTGCGTTGAACCATTGTACGATACTACCCGAATTTTTGCACTTCTTGTCTGTGCCGTTGTAGGCAAGGCATTGTACGGAATAGTGTAGGAAATCGTGGTAGCAGATGATTGCGAATAGGTGCGGATAGTTACAGGGTGCGATGTATCATCTTGCCATACCAAGTACACACTCTCACGGAAATCGGGAACGGTTCTCTGAATGGTAATCGTTGATGCCTGTCCCCAATTATAGTTCGACCAAGTTGCCTGTGAGGGCGTTCCCTTCGTATCGTAGGTAAGAGACCAATTCTGTGCCTCGGAATACTCGCCTTGATACCCGCTATATCCACCGATGCGGAACTTAATCGTACCCGTGAGCGTTCCCGCTGAAACGCCTACGCCAACCGTGTATGTCTGTGATACCGTGTAGGAACTGTTCTCGGCGTGATACCCCGCTGATGCAACTGTAAAGTTCTTCTCGCCACCACCCGATGATGCTCCGTTGATGGTCGGAATACATTGCCAATCGCCAAGAGAAGAATCGCCCGAAGGGGTTGTCATTGTCGCATCGAATTTGACCGTTGCGGTATCGCTACCCGTGTTTCGGGTAACCGTGATAACGCACGATGCCGTGTATCGTGTAGACCACGCATAACCCTGTCCCCAAAGTCTCCATTCAGCCCAAGTCTTGGTTACGGTTGTAACTGACATTCTTCATACCCTCCTTACTTGATAGTGAAATCGCCATCGGTTGTGTCAATGACAAAGTTGCCCATAATGATTTTCGTGGTAACAAGGTACTGAATCAATGCCTGTATATCCTTGAAGTGAGATACCTCTGTTGTTCCCTTGTAAATCGTAACACCGTTTGCGGTATATGTTGCATAGAAACCTTCCCGCTTGATTACCTTGTTGCCATTGACATATTCGTAGGTCAACTGACCAATAGCCGTTCCGAGAACTTCCACACCATTTTCATAATACAACAGACCCGACTTAATGTAACCTTCGGTTATTTGTCTCCATATTTCTGTCTCTGAAACTGTTGTCCCTTGCGATGTTACTGTAGCATCGGTCTCGGCAAGGTTCTCATTCGTTTCGGAGATAAGGGTCTGCACGAAGGAGAGGTTCTGCGTGATTGCTTCGGCATTAGCCGTTATCTTGTTGTCTGTCTCCTGTCGGAATGCTCCAAACTGTGAGGACAGAGCCGTTACCTCGCCGTGGATGGTCTGCTGATAGGTCTCCATCTTCTCGTCCAAAACCTCGGCGGTTCGGATGATGTTCGCCCGTAACAGTTCCATCGCTTCGTCAACCGGGAGACCATAATTTGCTTTGCCGTATGGATTCACATACGATGCCGCCTTTGACGATTCGCCCCGTCCACGGAGTTCGGTATTGCCATTCATCTTGAAAGTCCAATCCGTGACCGCCACGAAGAACGAGTTGCCGTCTGCATCAACGAATGTCAAGCCGTCCATCGGGTATATATGCGGCATAGACAATACGGTTGCGGAAAATGCCTTGTAAGTGAACCGATTGACCACAAGGTTAATCGCATTCGCCACCGATTGCACATCTTCCTTCAACAACGGATTCAAGGAAATCTTCAATGCGTAATCGGGCAATCCGGCGGTATAGGTCTGTGTTTCCGTTTCAATCTCAACCCCGGTCAGAACGATTGATTCCTCGGAAGTGTCCGAGGCAATGCGGTTCTGAACCGTGAGGGTTGCCGCAGATGATGTGGAATACCACGCAAGCACCAACTCGCCGTTATAATCGAAATATGCGTTTGTTCCCGTTACCTCGCAAATCCACGAAAGGATGTCTCGGTAGGTTCTTGCGGTATCGGGATATTCGTCTACCGTGTAAGAGCCGTTTGTCAGAGCCGATACGCTCCAAGTCACGCCGCACTCCGAACAGATGTCCTGTAAGAGTTCCGTGATGGTACAAGGGAATGTCAACGCCGTCTTGTCTGCCTCGACCTCAAACCAAAGCATTCGGTCAAGAGCAGAGATAGACAGTTTGTTCTTCTTTCGGGGGCTTTCGTCAATGCCGAAATACCCCATCGGGATGTAATGCACAGCATCGTTCTCGTCCGCTACGCCGATTTCAACAAACAGTTCACGACCAACGAAGTTCGTGTTGTTATAGTAGCCATCGCTATTTTCAAGCGTGAGCGTGAGTTCTGCCGCTATGCAAGACCCGACCATCGCCGTGTTCCCTGTCGAACAGTAACGGTTGATTTGGAGACCGCCCTGTATGATGCGGTCATTCCCGATGGTTACATTCCCCATCGTGATTCGGGCTTGCTGATATGCTCCGCTTTGGAACAGAGCCAATACATCAGAATCAATCGGGTACATAAGCCCCTCCTTACTGTTCGATGATGTTGAATGAAATGTTCGACCACACACCGCCGTACAAAGTGTTGTTATACATCGGTGCGGAGCGGTCTCCGACATAGAATGTTTTGGTTACATAACCGCCCACCAACGGGTCAAGGTACTCAACCTCGACATATTCCGGCTGAAATGCCGTGAGGATGGGAGATGCCTGTTCCGTGGTAAGATTGTTCCAAGACAGTTGGAGTTTGACTTTCTGCGTGATGCGGAGTTTGTGCATTAAAGCATCTTCGGTACGCCCCGCATCCGGGTCGGAAACATCCTGTAAACTCCATTGATACCCCGAAGGTGGACGGACGGCAACGCCGTCCACCGACACTATAGGGTTATATCTTAAATCCATATCTGCCTCCTTATCCAACCGCTACGGTTGTGCGACCATTCCGAAGGTTCTGTCTCCGCAGACCATCCGTGATGGAACTTGCCGTGATTTCGGTAACCGTGATGTTGTCCTTAGCCAAGATGCCGCCGAGCAGAGATACCGCTTCACGAAGAAGCATATTGCTTTCGGCGTTACCCTGTTGAGTAGCCAATCGGATGCTCTCTGTGATTTGGTCGTTGTTTGCGACTTGGGTTTGGTTGCCAATGTGTGCAATCAGTTCGGGTTCGTGTTCGTTTGCATAGAACAAATCGCCTGTCGTTACGCCGCCGCCGAGAGCCTTTCTTGTACGGGTCGTTCCTTCTTCTGCCCCGGAATACCAAGTATCGCCATCGTTACCGCCGCCTGTGATTTTCTTGATTCCTTGTGCAATCCATCCGAGCGGAGTACCGTACTTAACCCATCCATCCCAAAGACCATCGATGAATCGCTTGATAACGGATTTACCCCATTCGTAAATATCGCCAATCGCCGCTCCGATTCCCGCAATGACTTCTTTGATAATCTGTTTGCCGCCTTTTTCTCGCAACTGTTCAAACCAACTCTTAATGCCATCAAGTACCTTGCCGCCGATTTTAAGTGCTTCTACAAAGACATATACCATACGGTCGGTCATACCATCGATGATTGCATTGACAATCTTCTTACCTTCGGATGGTAGCGATTTGACCATAGAAATAATCCCGTCTTTAATTCCGTCTATAATGGCTTTGCCCGCTTTGGGAATGTCGGGCATCTTCCGAATTGCCGCAGAAATCAAATCCCCAAGCCCGCTCATTACTTCGCCCCAACTGATGTCCTTAATCAACTGACCTACCTTGTTGCCAATAGCCACAACATCAATGTTTGTAAGGAACGATGCCGCCATCTTTAACGCACCCGCAACACCCTTGCTAATGGATTCTGCTATATCCTTTACACCGATGTCATCAAAAAATCCGTTAATACCATCGGCTATGAATTTGCCAAATGCTTGCCAATCAACCTTACTAAAGAATCCGTTAAGAGACTTAAACGCCGCATTGACGGTAGAAGCAATCGCACCGCCGACTTTCTTTGCGTCAATCTTCTTAATTGCATCGCTTAAATTTGTTCCGATAGATTCTCCGATTCCCGTCCAATCAACCTTGTTTATCCATTCGTAATACTTATTGACCGCATTATTGATGGTTTCCCCAAAGATTGCTCCGATGGATTCTCCTTCCCCGGAGATTGCGTTTTTGATTCGCTCTGCCCAACTCTTTGCACCTTCGGAAACAGACATCTCCTCAAACATCTTGGAGTAATCGAGTTGTTCTCCCGCACTTCCTCTGCCGCCTTTGGAGTTGTCATCCAAACGGTTGATTTCGTCAAATCCGAGAAGTGTTGCACGGAGTTTCTTCGCCGCTCCACCCGCACCTTCTGCCGCCTCTGCGTATGCTTTCGGGTACTTTAAGGCTTTCGTCCAAGTAGATGCTCCCGTCAAGGTTGCAATCAACTCATTGAATATGTTGAGAAGGTTTACGAACTTATCAACCAAAAAGTCAACCGCCGGGGCAAGAGCGTTTACAATGGGTGCAACCATCGCTCCGAGGGAGTTCTTCAAGTACAGAGCGGATGTCGCAAGCGAATCCATAGAATCCTTGAACTGTCCGTTAATCAGCAAACTGTACTGATAAAGGTTCTGCATACCCTCACGGAAACCCTGTGTAATCTCTTTTAAGGCGGTACGGATGGCACGGTATACGGCGATACGCTTGATTGCCGCAAAGAAACTACCAAGCCGCTTGACGGCGTTCCCGATAGAGGAAGAAAGATGCTTAAACGGGGCAACAACAATATTCTTTGCAAATGAAGCATAGGCGTGTCCGGCTTTTTTCAACCCGGTTGCAAGCCCCTGTTCAAGAGTTCTACCAAACTCTGTAGAACTGATGCTTACCCTACGGGTGGGTGCATCAATCATACGGATTTTATTTGCCAAATCCTGTATGGATGCGGAACTCTGCTTTGCGGCGGTTGCGATTCCCGTAAGGGATTCCTTTTTTACCGTGCCGAAATCCGCACCCTGTTTTAACTCTTTGAGTTTTGTTGTGAGAGAGCCAACATTCGATTCCGCTTGTTTGGTATCGACCTTTGCGGATATGCTAATGGTTGTGATGTCGGTATCAGCCATTGTTCGGCACTCCTTTCTTTGCTTCTTTCTCTGCTTTCAATCTATTTACACGCTCTACCCACGCCTTTATTGTGGCTTGGTTGTTCTTTTCAAGTTCTTCCTGTTCCTTTGCTTTCCGTTCTTCACGCTCGGCTTTATCCAAAGCGTAAGGTTCGGAAGGATAAGGAATTGCTTTTGGCTCTTTGGCAAACGGATGGAATACGGGGGAGGCATCGAGAACCGCCTCATACACATACAATCCTTGCAACCATAGGTCGTAGTTCACTTGCTTTCGCTTCATTGCGTATGCTTGCCGGACGGCTTTAGCCATCCACGGGTCTCCGTACCAATACTCGTCCCAAGTCATACCCATTGCCATATAATCGGGGCAGAGTTTTTCGCAGATTTCGTGATAAGACAAAGAGGGGGAATCCTCCCCCTCCTTGTTTGACGGGAAGTAATCGGTTACACGACCACTTCCCAAGTTGCGTTTTTTTCGTCATCTTTGGGTTCTTCAAGAAGGGAATCAATCGGCTCTTGATACATTTTCGCAAGTTCAAGCAAAAGTGCTTCTTTGCCCTTAACTTCCTTCCATACTTTGTCGATTTCAGCCCTCGACATATCGGAATGGAATTTCAGAAACGCTCCCGCAACCAACTGTGGAATACGGATGACCGCCTTTTCATCAATATCATCCAAAGTAAAGCCGATGTTCGACAATCTATTACAAGAGGAACGGTCAAAGGCAAGCATATATTCCTTGCCGTCAGATGCCGTGAGTTTGATTTTCTTAATCTTCTTTTCGTCCATTGATGTTTACCCTCCTTTGAATTAGAACTACTCTGCCGCCGCTACGATAACGGTGCAAGTATCATTGTAGGTTACGTCGTCCTCCGTGATGGATGCCGTAATGATGGTGTTGCCCTCGCCCTCTGCCGTGATAATGCCGTTAGCCACGGTTGCAACGAGCGAAGATGCGGAACTCCAAGTAACGGTTGCATCAGCCGGATTCGTGAATGCCTTAATCTTTACGGTGTTGCCATCAACCACATTTACGATGTGAGTAGAAAGCGTTACGGACGGAGTGCCGCCGCCACCCGCCGTTTCCTTGATAACGGTTGTAGGAGCGATAGTGATGGTCATATTCTGAACCTCGTTTACGCCGCCCGCCGTCTTGGTAACGGTAATATAGCCCTCAAACTCAAACTTTCCGTCAACGCCCGTAGGAGTTGCGACCTCGTTTACAACATCCGCACCGAGCCATACGGCGAAGTGCTGAACGGTGTATTCAAGAGCCTTAATCTTGCCGTAATCAGCAAGGGAGTAGTTTGCATCGAAGGTCATACTCTCGGTTTCCTGTATGCCGAGAATAAAGGTTCTTGCGGAATCACTCATAGTCGTGGTGTCAAGAGTTTCCGGGATTCCTCCCAAATTGGGGAACGACTTGATGTCTACCAACTTCTCATAAGAGATGCCCGAACCCGTGTCAGTTCCAATCATTAAGAATGACTTATAGGTACTGATAGCCACTTTGGTTTACCTCCTGTAAATGATTTCGTCTTTTCCAACGGTAGCACGGTAACGGGCTATCAGCCTGTACTTCGTACCATTGTCGAGCGATAATTGTGTTTTCGATACTCTGTAGAAGCCCCTTGCAAGCAACATATTGTCGATGACCGCCAAGATGTCTTTTGCGTTTTGCTTCTTGCCCGATACATCATTTGTAAAGACATTGATTTCGTAACCGATTGATGCGTGGTTCTCGTTGGAATTACTATCTACAGACGAACTGTAGGACGAGTTCTCAATCTCCTCGACACATACCGTAGGGAATGTGGATGGGTTGAGGTTCAAGACACTTTCAACAGTTGCGGAGATGTTGTTTGCAAATAAACAATCGGTCACAAGCGAAATCACTTGGTTCTCAATGTCAATCATTTACCTAACACCTCCAATGCTATTTCCCTTGCCTTTTCTTTGTCAGATACAGTAATAGCCGCTTGGTACATCGCTCTTGCCGGAGGGTTACCAAAGGCAACCGCCCACTTCGTTGATTCCTTACCGTTCTTATCCTTCTTCGGTGTGCCGCCGTTTTCCAACGGGTAATACCACGGGGGATTTGCACCGTGCTTCTTTCCGTATTCGCCTCTGCCATCAAGATGGAGTGTTCCATACGGGTCGGGGTTTCCGGGGAAATCACTTGGATAAGGTTCGGTGGAAGTGCTTGTACCAAACTCGATAAACGCTACGGCTTTTCCGTTTGCACGGAGAACGAGAAGGTCATCCTCCCATACGGGTGTTGCAACTTCTACATTGCTTGTTCCTTCGTAGAGTTTGCTACCTTCGTCAAATCGGGCTTGTGCAACATTGAAACCTTCGTCCATCAGCCTTTCGCAAACCTTTTTCAAAAGGTCACTCAAAGACATCTTAAAGGATTCCAATTTCTTGATTGCTTCGTCCAATCCCGTAATCGTTACATCAACCATTTGTCTTTACCTTTGCAACCGCATAGGAGATGGCGTTGAGAGATTTTGCCTTGCGTGTTACCACATAATCGAATACGGGCATCACATCGGGATTTTCCCTCACATTCGGTGCTATGTCGATTGCCAATACCGTGTTCTCGTCTATCGGACAGTTCGTATCCGAGACAACGAATACACGGTCATACTGTGCATCTGTGCCAAACAGTTCCGCTTCGCTTTCGCCACGGGAGGCAGAGATATTCGCCTTGATGTCCTTCCACGCAGAATACTTTGTGCGGTACTCTGCCGTGTGGAAACCGTCCTTGATTATCTCCTCTTTCCCGAGGTTCAATGCGTAGTAGAATGTCTGCTTATTCCGTTCAAGTGTCCGCATCTTCGACCACCTCCGGCGAGGGAATCTTGGCAAGGGGAATGACGGCTTTCAACATCGAATTGGGAATCGAGGCACTCTCATAAGTGCGGTGGATTCCATTCTCAATGTGCATCGTCTGCCCCTCTGCACCCATCTTCCCAACCAAGTACACCGCTATCTCGACTTGAAGTCTCTGATATTTTGCGGGTACGGTCTCAATGCCCGTCTTGAACGGGTACGCCTTGTTGATGATAGCCTGTGCCGCATCTTCAAGGTATGCTTCAAGCAAGGTGGTGTCAGTAACACCCGTCCGTGCCGTCAATATTTCAAGCATTTGTTCGTTTGTCATTTCAACCACCTTGCCCTTCCAAATTCCTTACTTGGATTTCTTGCTTTCCTTCTTCGGTTCGTCCTTAATCTCTACGGGCTTTTCAGCCTTTTTCGGAGATTCCTTCTTGACAACCTTGTTTACATAGATGCTCATAGGGTAACCTCCTTACTGTTTCGGTTCAAGAACCAAGCCGGAAAGGTCGAAGTTCTGCATCGTTCTGTGACCTTCCGCAGAGGACAGGATAATCAAATCCTGTGTGTTCTTGTTCGTAATGTGGAACATACCGTTGTGGTCGGGGTCATCAAGGCACTCAATGAGACCCGTTCCTTCGCTCGGCTGTAGTCCGACTTTAAGGCTTGTAGCACCTTCGTCAATGTCAGACCACTTCATTGCGAGGAAGTAACCTTCGCCCCAATCACGAACTATCTGCCCTTCGCTGATGTAGTGGAGCGTACCCGTAATCTTATTACCCGTTACCGCTACATCGCTCTGCATTTCAGATACAAGTGTTCCCCACATATCCGTTGAGCCACTCTCCGGGGCGAGAGTGACTCCCGTTAAGGGTTTTCGTCAACCGTTACAACGGCAATACCATCGAGGTACTCTGCCCAAAGGGTCATACCAAGAATGGCAAAGAGTTCGCCAACAACCGTGTTGTAGTTGCCCTGTGCGTGTACTCCGATAAGGTTGGTCTCTCCGGCTACGGTGTAGTCAAGACCAAGACGAGCATAATCGGAATCGGACGGGTCTACATAGTAGAGGTCGATGTTGTCAACGGGAACGGCAATAACCGTGTTCTCCGGGATTTCGCTCGACAGGATAACGGTGTTCGCTCCGAGGAAGTTCTTGACATAGGTAATGCCATATTCGGTTGCAAGACCCGCCGTGGTCGCACCGAGGTACTTGTAAGCATCAAGCGTGTTTACGAATACAACGATGTTGGTAACGGTCTTACGCAACTTCTTGAACTTGTCGTTTACCATACCGATTGCCATAGAAACCGCCATCTGCCAATCGGAGAAACTGTCGGTAAGCGTACCCGTCTGCAAGAAGTCATAGAACTCGTCCATAACCATTCCCGTCAGTTCGTTCATAAACGCATCGTCAGTTTTCTGAACGGCGATAGCCGCACCGTACTTGTCAACCGCTTCGATGGAAACCGCCTTTGCATACTTGCGGATTTTCAAATCCTTGAATGCAACGGGTTCTACCGAGGTAAGGGAGTAGGGAACTTCCTCGCCCTCGCCTACTTCGCCGTCCTGTAAGGTACAGGATGCAAGGTAAGCGGCAAGTTTCGTTCCGGGGGTCTTGCGGATGGGACGCATAATTCCGAGAATCTCACGGAGAGCCGCCCAAGTCTTTTCAAAGCGTGTTGCGAAATCGATTTCTCTTACGGTAGCATCGATGTTTGCAACTTTGGTAAGATTAGCCTTAGCCATTTTCTTTTCTCCTTTTTGTTTTTTTATTCAACCCCGAAAAGATTAAGGTTTTCCTTCATAAGAGCCTGTCTCTTTTCCGGGTCTTTTTCCTTCAAGATGTCCTCTTTCGTGAGAACACCACTACCGCCTCCGGCGGGAGGTGTCTTTGTGCCACCGAGCATTCCGGCTTTGACCTTCTTATCGTGTTCCTCGATGAACTTCTGCTGATTGGCAAAGACGGTTTCCATATCGCCGTTTGCCATAGCCTCTGCCGTCTTGGTTGCAAGTTCCTCGGAATATCCGTTTGCGAGGCACGAAGCCTTGAACTTTGCAATCGTGGCGTTTTTTTCCAACTCGGCGTTCCTTGCACGAAGGGTGTTCATTTCCTCCTCGGCAATCGCTTTCTTACGCTCGTCCTCGTTCATTCTGTCGAGGGCTTCTTTCTTCAATTTTGCGACTTCCGAAGCGGTCTTGTCAAACAAATCCTTCTTGACATAACCCGAGTAGTCCGGCTTTGCCTCCTCGATTTCAAGGGCAAGCAATGCCTCCACCTTCTGTTCCGGCGTGAGGGAATCGAATCCCTCAATCTTTGCGGTATCAATTTTCATAGTGCAATCCTCCTTGCGTTTTACCCACTTCTCTGTGCGTTGATTTGCGTTTTTATGGCTTCTCTGCCAATGTAGTTGCGTTTTAACCACTTCTCTGTGGATTCGGCTCGGAGGGATTTGAACCCTCCCACCCCCGAGGGTAATGTTGGGATGTACTGTGCGAACACCGAGCCGAGGAACGGAGATTGTTATGACTTTATGGGAAGTAAATAACACCGACAACCAATGTGCGGCTTATCGGGAACAGAGTTGATGGGATAAATCTCGTTATTCCGCTCTCCGCATTCCGCACATACTCGGGAATCCTCCTCGGTTTTCCATTTAACCTTCTTGATTCCCTTTGACCTATAGGCATCCATCGTGGCTTCGTCCGTTACCTCGTCAGCCCATTGCTTGACTTGGTTGTGAAACAACTTCAACGCCTTATCAACCTCGGCGGGGTTCTTCGTCACGGCAATCGCCTCAAAAGCCCTCGCCCTCTTTCGGTCAGCCTCCGTATCGAAGATGTACTTCGTCACGGGGTCGAACCCGCCGAGAAAATGCTTTATCCAAATTAGGTCGATGACCGAATCATCGTCCCCGTTGGCTTCTTTGTAGTAGTGACGGGCAATGTCAAGGTATGCCTGTCTGATTTCCCGCAGACATTCCTTGTAGCACTTATCCACATCGGAGCGTAAATCGTTCAGTTCATCAAACTCCAAAACCGATTTAGTTTTGAGATGATTGAACCTCCGTACCATCCGAAGCGTTAGGCTTTTCATTACCTTGTCCGTGTATTCGTACATCGTTTGTCTCCATCAGTTCGTCAACCTTCTTTTGTTCCTGTGAATCGTGGAACTCCTTGCCGGACAGATATGCCGCCTCGGGGTCTGCGGAGATGTTGGAGAATGCAAAAGCATCCTTCGGATGTACCCATTCGCTTGCGAGGAGCATCTGCAATACTTGTGCCTTTTCAAGCATATTTTCGTATTCGCCCTCGTCAAAATGCACTTCGATGTCGGAAATTTCAAGAGCCTTGCGGTCTTTGATGTCGGCATCACGGTAGATGTTGAACAACCGAAGCACGATGTTAAGGGTCTCACGCTCCGAAGCCTCAAAATACTGACGGGTTTCCTTGACCGCCGTAGCCGCCGCACTCCATCCGTCACGCAGAACAACCGCTCCCTTGTTGTCGGAAGTGGATGTAGAACCGCTCTGTCTGTTCGGCATTCCGCAGATGGTCAGCACCGCTTGGTACAAATCATCAACAAGGGTCTGTGTTTGGCTCTGATTCAGTTCGTGAACAAGATAATCGACATCGGATTCAGCCGGGATGCAGATTGCACCCTCCTGTTTCAGTTTTCCGACATCCCCTTCTTCAAGGTCGATGTTCTTGAACACAAGCAAAGCCTGTATGAACTGTTCCAAACCGTCCTGTCTGTTGGAGGTTGCAAGGTTGATGGCATCGAGAAGTTCAATGACCATCTCAAAGCAACCAAGCCGGGCGTAATTTGCCGGATATTCGACAATCGGGATGAACCCGAGCAGATGCGGTGCTTCTTCTTTTATCTCATAATTCTCAACCGTGTAGACCATATTCTCGGTGTAGCAAGTGTAGACCTTGTGCTTGGTCTTGTCCTTGTCTACATAGAACGAGTAGTACACGCCGAGGATTGGTTTCCTGTCGTATGTGTCACGCCGTACAACGAATGCCCGCATAGGCTCTACCGTGTAGGTATGGAAAGGCGTTCCGTCAGCGGCGGGGGCATCAAGTGTCATACGATAACCGTGACCGCAAATGTGAATCCAATCAACCAACTCACGGTCTTTTCCGCACTTGCCGTCCGAGTACATATACGAATTGAGTGCGTTCACTTCGTCCGTGGTCTCGTCAGAACGGTTGACATACAGGATGTCCTTATACAGAAAACGCCCGGTCTTGAAGGTTACAATCTCATAGGCTCTGTTCACTACGATGGTATTGCAGATTTCAGGACGGATTTCCTTCACTCTGTCGAGAATCGGTTGCTTGCCTTTGTAGTAGTTGTAGAGATACTGACAATCGTTGGCATTCTTTTCAAAGACGGGAATCGCTCTGTGTAGGATGTCAATGATGTTCTCCCTTGTAACTTCGGTTTCGGGCGTTAATATCGGCGTTCTTCCAAAGGTACGCCGCTTGAATACAGTTAAGTTTCTTTCCATTTTTCTTCCCTTTTCACGCAAAAAAGACAGAAATTGTGGTTTCTCACTTTCAGAAATACCACATATTCTGTCTGATTGCAATACCCTTTTTCAGATTTTTCAGAAAAAAAGTCAAAAAACGGGGATTTTTATGGAGTTGTCTGACAATTATGCACAATTCTTACCACGGGCGTTGAAATATCTGAATTGTCTGCTTTTTCACGGTCAGTAGTTCTGCCGCCTGTGCAAGCGAATCCGGGGCATCATCGTGTTGCCGCTTCAACGCACGGTCAGAAATGTTGATTTTGTAGGAAAAAACATTCTCCAAGAACTTCGTGTAGTCCCGGGAACGGTGCGACATATCCAAGAACACAAAATTTTCACGAATGTCGGGTGCTTTGTCAAAGATTCTCGCCCATTTTGAGGTCTGCGAGGACGAATTTTTCGTTTTGATGGTGCATCTGTACCCTTTGTTCTTCATCTGCTCCGTCAATCCGTCCACAAATCCCTCCGTAGACTTGTTGACCTCGACTTGAATTAGGTTCACGCCGTATCTTTCAGCCTTTGCGATGATTTCGGGTTGGGTAACTCGCTTGTCCCCGTCATTGTAGACCACATCAGCCACATAAACCGTGTCATCGTACTGATAACAGATGGGCGATGCCACAAAGTCCCCGCCGCCGAATGCGGGGTCTACCGCCATAAACACCCTGTCGGGCTTTCCGTCCGGCAGAACACCGTTGAAATACTGAAAATCCGAAGGATTGAACAATGCTCCCTCTCGCTCGATTGGTGTTCCCATATACTGTGCGAACCAAGAAGCCATATCGTTGTTCCGTTCAAAGTTTTCACGCAACATTCGGTAGTTGTCCGTTGTAAATCCCTTTTTATAGGGATAATCAAAGTTGCTTTCGTCCTTTTCGTTCAGAGCCGGAAGGTTGATTATCTTGTACCGCCGCTTCGATGTCTCCGCTCCGTTCTCCAAGAGGTCGATACGCATTCCCTCGGGGTCAATCAGAGACCATCTTGTACCCATCCAAATGTACTTGGTCGTTGCGGGCTTGCCTCGGGACATATAATCGTTGCTGACCTTCGACCACAACTTAATCATTCGGTCTTTACTCATTGCCTCCTCGATGCCCGATACGAAGTCATCGCCTATCGCAAAGCCGCCGTCCACATCCGTTGCACCGTTCAATGTGCCGTCTATCGAGCGGCAAGTGAGCGTGGGATAGTGCTTCGCCCGTCCGACATTGACCGTTTTCTCCAACGCATCCGTCTTTATCTTGTCCTTCTGCGGAAATACATCGCCCCATCGGTAGGTATGCTCGTCATTGATGATTTCAAGCACCGCATCGTAGAATTTGCCGCAGATTGTACCCGTGTAGGACGAATATAGGTTCGGTGCATCGGGGTTCTTTCCCATCAGCCACGATACCGTGAACGCCAAGAGAGAGGTTTTCCCGGTTCGGGGCGGCATCGCTATGAACAACTCGTCCAATTTGTCATCCGCAAGGTCTTGCAACGCATCCACGATGGGTTTGAGTGTCTTTCGCCTCGTCTGATAGAATCTGTCCTCCAACGGACGGTCAATCTCCACATACAGTAGGTACGCATCAAGGTACTTCGGGGCATCCATCAGCAAAGATTTGCGATAAATGTCGTATAATGTTGCACCATCCTTGTGTTTTCCCCTCAATGCCGTGGAAATCACGCTCCGTAGGTACATATTCAGTTCGTGTGCCGCTATTTCGTCATCTTCCATACAGTTCAGCACGATTTGGTACGCATCCTCATACGCAACCACAGGGGCATTCGCCTCGCCCTTGTCCCTTATCTGCTTGAATATCTGCGAGGCAACATACCGATAGTCAATCTTCGCTCTCGCCATTCGCCGCCTCCTCCTGTTTCAGCATTCGGATTTCGCTCGGCTCGACATCTATCACTACCGCCTCCGCATAACGCTCCGCAATAGCCTCCGGGTCTTGCCTCTGCCCGAGCAGACCGTTGAACTGATGCTGAACTATGATTTCCTTCGGCTCGTCACGGTAGCCGTACAACGATTTCAGCCCGAAGATGCCGCCGATGTTATTGATAGTGCCATCGAATGTACCCTGTAGCATCACATTTTCGCAAATACGGACATATTCGTTTAAGAGGTCTACTACTTCGGCTGATGCTCCCGTAACGCCTGTACGGACATTATACTCCGTCTGCTTCGATACTCCGAGAGCCATCGACATCATATTTACCGTGGGTATCAATCCCTTCTTCGTGCATATATCCAAAATCGAGGATATACAGTTCCGCAGATGCTTCGGGTCGTGTTTCCAATTCTCGTTCTTCGGCAATTCCGTTATCTGCTTCATCCCGATTACGGTTGCACTCATTGCCATCCGCTTTTCCGCTACGGGTGTACTGTCCTTTGCCATATCGCTACCTCCTCTTTCCGTATGCCAACACCGATGATGCCGGATAATCCACGCTTACAGGCTCGGAGAAGTGCATCCGCAGACATCCATACTCTCTCGGAACATCAATGTGTGTCGCATATATCTGTGCCACGCCGAAATCATCCGAGCCGCATACACTATCGAGGCGGTAATGCTTCTTCTCTGTCTTGTCGTAGCCAAGCACAATGATGTTGTTATAATTGTTCTTGCCCCAAAATCCGCAATATTGTTCCGTTGTCGGTATCAGTAGGAAGTAGGCATACTCGCCGCAATCACGCCTCGGGGCGTTATCAATCAGTTCTTTTAGTGCTTTCTTCATCGTCAACCTCCTCGTCAAGATATGCCTCGGCTTCATCTCTAAACACTTTTTCTGATTCCCTTGCATATTTGTATTTATCACACACAGGAAGTAGAACGCATCCTTCACACAACCAATTATTTTTAGCGTAACAGATTAAGTCTACCCTGTCCTGTTGTGCCAACCACTTCTCAAATCTTGTCATTCCTCTGCTCCTTTCTCCTTCCTCACTTCTTAAATTCTTCCAATTCAATTCTTACGAACGTACCCGCATCCTCTTCTTCTTTAATCTCAACATCATCGGCTATTGGGTAATAATGACCCACACGAACTTCAAGGCTGTGTTTTATTGTGTCCTTATCAATCTCGACAAGGTCGACAAGAACAACGGCATCTGCATCCATTTTGCAACCAAGCAACTTGTTAATCAATTCTTTTACTTTCATTTCTCGTCAACCCTCCGTTATCGTGAATCCAACTATCGCATCCCAACTGAATGCCGCTATCATCTTCTCGTTCTTCCACAGGAACACAAACATCTTGTCATCACGGAGTACATCCGCTTTCAGAGATACCCCGTCCCCGTTTCGGAACATAATGTTATACCGCTTCACTCTACTTCCCTCCTTCCGAGTATCACAGGATGCTTGCCCTGTACTTTCTGTCCGGCGTACTCCTTGATTCCACGGTAGAAATCTTCGTGGTTGATGATGCTACCGACAGTAGAGAACGAAATCGGCAATTTGTCTCGCCCGAGGATGTTTCTCCGTGCCAAATCGTCAGCAATCGCACGGTACGACATCTTGCGGTCTCTCATTTTGAAGATTTCCCGCACAATCCACGCCTCTCTCTCGTCAATCAGCAACTCCTTCGATACCGCTTTGTACCCAAAGGTCGGTCTGCCGCCCGTGTAGCCGCCCGCTTTTGCTTTCGCTCTCCGTCCCATCGAGGTTCGCATCGTGATGGTCTCACGGTCTAACTGATTGAAGGATGCCAAAATTCCTATCATCGCCCGTCCCCACGGCGTAGAAGTGTCAAGTGTCTCCTTCAACGATACCACATCAACCTTGTTCGGCAAGAACACATCCTCCAATATCATCAAGGTGTCCTTCTGACTACGACTTAATCGGTCTAACTTATAAATCAAGACCGCCTCGATAAGCCCGTCACGGATGTCCTTGAACATCTCCTGTAATGCCGGACGGTCAACCGTCTTTCCGCTGAACCCTCCGTCACAGTAGGTTCGCACATACTCCCATTCCTTGCTATCAATCGCCGCCTTGCACAACCGCTCCTGTTCTTCAAGCGAATATCCCTCGCTCTCCTGTGCCTCCGTGCTTACCCGGATGTAGATGCAAGCCCGCTTCTTCTCATTCTCCATCGTTACCCTCCTGTCTTTCCGCATATTTCTTGTCAAACTCTTTGTCCTCGCCGTGTACCCGTTCCATCATCCTCCGGCACGTCTCTTTCTTTTCAATCTCGTTGCTTATGTGCCATTCGTCACGCATTGTCTCCAAGACCTCAACCAATCTCGCCACATCCATATACTCTGCTATCGGTATTTCCGTCTTTAGGTATCGACATTCGCATCTTATTGCTATCGCTACCTTCCTCCCTTTGTCTGTTCGCTTTGAAGTCCAATCCGCTTGCGAACCACAACGGGGACAATCTTCGGCGTAAATCATTCGTTACCCTCCTTCAACCGCTCTATGGTTGCGTTGAACCGCTCCATACTTAACTCCAAGTCTACCATACTGTCCGCTATCTCCTCCCGGTACGATTTCCTCGCCTCCAAGAATCCCGTTACCGCCGCCCATATTCCGCAGAACAGTACGATGCAGAACAGTACAACCATTATGATTTCTCCTATCATTTTTTACCCTCCTTCAACAGTTCTATCGCCCGGTCTAATGTCTTGACATATCCGCCATACCCTTTTCTGTTCGCATCTTCACGCATCTTCCATAGCCTATCCAAGCATACCTCAAATGTCATCTCCGGCTCGGCTTCTGCATCCAAGAAAGCCCTAACATCGCCCGCTTCTCCGTAGCAAGCCCGCTCTATAAAACATCCACTACAATGCTCTTTGCTTACCAAACAGATGATGTCCCTCCGTGAGTGCTTCGACAAAAACAGTTCCCAATTCGTCATATTAACCCTCCTTTTCTTCTGCAAGCAAGTATGAATACTTCTCCATCATATTCTCGTAAACATCTTCGGGAATACACAACCTAACCAATTCGTGCAAGTTCGAATCTTTAAGCCCGTGTTTCTTCAAGAATGCCTCTCTATAGAAATATAGCCCACGCCTCTTTTGTGCCTTTGAATATGCAAAGGCTATATATCTGTAATCATCAATCTTGTAAGTCTCTACATAGCCATCGCACCCCTTTACGCAATAGATTTCTGCCCACTTATCGTCATTCGTGACTTTTCCGTTCACGCTATCCCAATAAAGTTTCTTTTTTTCCATAACAACCCTCCTTTAATATTTGTTCTGCACAAGTGTTCACTTGTACTAACGCCATAATATCACGACAAAATCCCCTTGTCAATAGGTTTTCGCAGATTTTTGGGAAAAAGAAAAAGCACCCGTATCAACGAGTGCTTCTCCCAAAGAATGAGGTTATCTGCGTCTTATGTTTGATTTTCAGCCACACTATACCACACTTCCACCATCTCTGTCAATAACGAAAATAGCACCCGGTCATTTCAGCCGGATGCTATTTCCCGTGTAAAGGAGTAACTCTATATGACAGAAAACTATCGTCTTGGCTATGGGGCGTTGCCATCTATGGGTAATCTCGACACAACGCCCCCCCTTTCAATCAACGGAGGAGTTCCGTTATTTGACGGGCGGGATTCGAACCCGCATAAGGCATTCATCGGAATCCCTTGCTTATTTGGAGCATTCGCCCCCTCGCCATACCTCGCCAATGGTAAAGCCGTCAGAACCAAAAGTTGTATACAACACCGACAAGTATCTCTACTGTCTCTTGGTGTCTCTATATTACCACTACTCCCTTCGCCCTGTCAAGGCTCTATATTTGCCAATTTCAGCCCCTTTTCGCCGCAAGGCGAACAATTTACCGGGTTTTAGGCAGAAATGCTCTATATGGGCATTACAGAACGCTACAGAGGGTCTTTTAGGAAAAATCTATATTGACCTTGACGAAAAGGGTTTTTGGAAAAAATCTCGGGAGGAGGGTTGCCCGCCCGCCCCGGTAGTCCCTATTTACCCCGGTGGTATGCCTCATTTACCCGGAATGCCCGCCGGAAACCCGGCGTTGTGGTGTTCGTGTTGACGATGCCCACAAATAGCCCGTATAAGCCCCGTAAACCGCCTTTTTTAAGCGTAGCCCGGGCAAATATGCCCTCACATTGCGAAAGTGCGTCTATGGTCAATGTAGAGCGTTTTAGAGCCAATATAGAGCCTCACACACGGGACACCGGGAAAGAGGTAGCCCATTATATATAATATATATACCCATACCATATCAACCCCATATAGATATATACATAACACATATATAGATACTATGATACATAGTAATGAATACTACATCATATAGAGACCGGGGCTATATATA
>Ga0247609_10000739_pt1 | contig 42972 bp, 41 predicted proteins | sample 172DNAGHGlowgp2_FD_193487 | JGI IMG/M metagenome (GOLD analysis project Ga0247609, IMG submission 193487) | Sheep rumen microbial communities from Palmerston North, Manawatu-Wanganui, New Zealand - 1728 DNA GHGlow gp2 | ecosystem: Host-associated > Mammals > Digestive system > Stomach > Rumen ... | reverse complement strand
AAGAATTTCTATGTGAAAGAAGAAATTCGTAAGATTAGAAATGTTGTTAAAAACAAAGTGCTAAAAGTTATTATTGAAGAATGTTGCTTAACAGAAGATGAAATAGTTGCTATTACACGTATTTGTAATGAGTGTAAGGTTGATTTTATAAAAACCTCTACAGGATTTGATGAACACGGAGCTACTATGGAAGCTGTTCATATTATCAGAGAAAACAAGAATGATGATATAGGAATTAAAGCGAGTGGCGGTATAAGAGATTATGAAACTGCAATGAAGTTTATAGAAGCAGGTGCTACTAGAATTGGAACTAGTAGTGGAATAAAGATAATGGAAGGTGAGAGATAATGGCAAAAGAAATGACTTTTTTTGAAGAACTACAATGGCGTGGATTAGTCCAAGAGATTAGTAGTCCTGATTTGATTGATAAGATTAATAAAGGAGGTTTAACTTTCTATATTGGAACAGATCCAACAGCAGATTCAATGCATATTGGACATTATAGTTCATTCTTAATATGTAAGAGATTTGCACAACATGGGCATCATCCAATTTTATTAGTTGGTGGATCTACAGGTTTAATTGGAGATCCTAAACCTGATGCAGAAAGACCAATGATTACATATGAAGAAGTAGAACATAATATTAAAGGTTTAAAGAAACAAGCTGAAGATATTTTTGGTTTTGAAGTAGTTAATAACTACGATTGGACTAAAGATATTAGTGTTTTAGATTTCTTAAGAGATTATGGTAAATACTTTAATGTTGGATATATGTTAGCTAAAGATAAAGTTAAATCTAGATTAGAAACAGGTATTACATATGCAGAATTTAGTTATATGATTTTACAAGCATTAGATTTCTTATGGCTATTTGAAAATAGAAATTGTACTTTACAAGTAGCTGGAAGTGATCAATGGGGTAATATAACTAGTGGTATTGAGTTAATTAGAAAGAAATTAGATAAGGAAGCATATGGTATGGTAATGCCTTTAGTAACTGATTCTACTGGTAAGAAATTTGGTAAAACTGAAGGTAATGCATTATGGCTAGATAAGAATAAAACTTCTAGTTATGAAATGTACCAATACTTAATTAATCTAGAAGATAATATGATTGTTAAGTATTTGAAGATGTTAACATTCTATACTCCTTCAGAAATAGAAGAGTTAGAACGTCAACATAACGAAGCTCCACATTTAAGAATTGCACATAAAGCTTTAGCTAAAGATATTATTTCTGGCCTTCATGGTGAAGAAGAATTTGAAAAAGCTGTTAAGATTAGTGAGGCTTTATTTGGTGGAACTTTAGATGGTTTAACTGCTGAAGATTTAATTCCATTAGCAAAACAAGTTCCTAGTGTTAAATTAACTGAAGGAACTAAATTAATTGATATGTTGGTAGATAATGGTATTTGTTCTAGTAGAAGAGAAGCTAGAGAAATGATGGATGCTAATGCAATTAGTTTAAATAACGAAAAACATTCTGATGAGAATGAAGAGATTACTAAGGATTTAGGAATCGATAAGAAAGTAGTTATTATTCGTAAAGGTAAAAAGAAACAATTTATTGGTATTTTTGAATAATAAAAATAGGTATTCGTTTGAATACCTATTTTATTATTTCTTTGATACATTCTTTTAATTGTTTAGCATCTTTACCAAATATAATCTTTAATTGGTTTTCAGTTTCAACAATACCTTTAGCGCCAAGCTTTTGAATTCCTGCTTTATCAACGACTGTTGTATCTTTAAGAATTACTTTAAATCTTGACATATTGCATTCAGCATTGATTATATTATCTTTTCCACCTAAGTATTTAATTAGTTTATTTACTTCGGAAGAGAAGTCTTTTTTATTTACTTTAATTACAATTAAGGAAATAATTAGTAATACTGCAATAATAATTAAATAATAATACCAATCCATAAATTAAATCACCTGGGAATATTATACTATTAATGAAAGTAAAAAGGAAGAAAATTAATTTTCTTCCTTGTATAGTCTGTATAGATTGAAACTAGGATTGTTGTTGAATCTAATATTTACTCCTGTAGTACCTAGACCGTTTGTAATGAATGCTTTTGAATCGTTTATTTGATAATTATCTTCGTAATACTTATCAGCAGTTTCAGGCAAGAACAACGGTTTAAAGATGTTTATTTTGCCACCTAGTGTTCCACTAGTTAAGATTAGGGAAGGATTATTATCTATTACGTTATCGATTGCATCTGATTCGTGGAATATAACGATATTAAATAAACCTACAGGATTTATATCATCTATTTTGTTATTCATCTTCATATAATCTGGATTAGAATCGATATTATTGAAACCAGAGATAACAATTGGAGTTTTTTCTTTGTAATATAACAATAATGATTCATTTTTTAATACTCTAAAATTTGCTTCTTCCATTGTTTTATTAAATATTTCTTCGTCGTCTTCGTTACCAATAACAGCATATTTGTATAGAGAAGCTTCGAGTTTTTTTAATGTTTCTTTTATTTCTTTTTGAATATCATCTGTTGGAATTATGTTTTTATCGATTAGATCACCAGAGAAGACAATTATGTCTGGCTTTGTTTCATTTATTTTCTTTACTATTTTTTCTAATTGTTTTTGATTAATAGTAGTTCCGTAATGGATGTCTGAGAAATGAACTATTTTGATTCCATCAAAGGAACTAGGTAGTAGATTTGATTCTACTTTGTATTCTTTTACGTTAATAATATTTGGACATATATGAAATGAATAAACGAAAAAGATTACTAAGATTAAGCCAATAACTACAAGTATTTTGACTAGGGGAGAAGAGTTTTCTTCTTTTTCGATAATCTCTTTTTCTACTACTTTCTTTTCGTTTATTTCTTCATATCTTTTAGATCTTGTTTTATTTTTTTCTTCTGTCATAGTATGATACCACCTATTAATAGTAATTCTAGAATAGATATCAGATTATGTAAAGAATGAACGCAAAGGGTTCCGTAAATGTTGTCAGTTTCAAAATATGCTAAACCAAATGTTATACCAAGAGCTCCGTAAGGAACTAGATAGATAAGCATTACTAGGTCTTTGATACCGTTTATTGAAGTTATTATATGGATACCTGCGAATAGTAAGCCAGTACTTATAGCAAAGATCCATTTATTTTTTGTAAAACCTTTAAAACTTAAACGATATACTATTTCTTCTAATGCTGGGGCGATTATACATGCTAATAGTATTTCAATGATTGGTTTAGATTTTAATAGCGCTATATTAGTTTCTTGATTAGTATTAGGATTAATTGGAAGTATATTGATTATTATTGATGAAATATACATTATGATAAATCCTATAATCCAATATTTTATAGAAGTTGATATTATTTTTTTGTTATTTTTTTTGAAATCTTTAAAATCTTTAATTAATTCTTTTCTAAATATAAAGATAAAGACAAGAACAACGGCGAAGTAGGCAATTAAAGTTGCGACTTCGTTTGAGATTAGTTTCTTTTTTATTAAAAAAATAAAAGGTATTTGAAATGCTATTGTTAAGACAAAATATAATATAACAGCATAAATACCTTTCATTAATTTTTTACCATCAAAAGTTTTATTCATATAATCACCTTATTATTTAATATAACCCATGGCTTTTAATCTTGATTTAATTACATCGTTGCCTTTTGAACCAACAATACGCGTAGCAGTATTTTCTTCTTCGCCATTTACGATAAATACAGTAGTAGGAGTACCACTGATATTAGCAATATTATTTAGTTGAGCAGTTTCGTCGTCGTTTAGAACGTCTTTTTCAATATAGTAAGCAACAATTTTGTTGTTAGCTAATATTTGTTTTAATCTAGGCTTATATTCAGCGCAATGAGAGCAAGTTGTTTGAGAAATAACCAAAATAAAAGATTCTTTTGCATCAATTTTTTCTTGTAACTCATTAATTTTTAGTTCAACTAAATATTTATCTAAGTTTTTTTCTTTATTTTTTAGTACTATAGCTCCATAAATCATAAAGCCGATTGCTAATAATGCTACGATAAGTACGGCAATAATTGCCATTTTTTTCTTCATGAAAATCACCATAATTAATATAGCATAATTAAAAAAAATGTTCAATTTATTGTTGTTATTTTACGACGATAATGGTAAAATTATATATAGAAAATAAGGTTGGTGCTTTATGATGGAAAAAAATAAGTTTTTATTGCTAACAATAATGTTAGTATCATTCCTATTCGTAGGAATAGTTGCTGCAAAGGAAGCAGATGATGCTTGCAGCTCGGCAGACTTGAGTATGCTAAACAAAGAGGCTGCTAATATTAAGGTAACTTACGTACCTGTTAGAATTCCGGTTAAAACGGATGATCCGGAAACTGAAGGCAAGGAGACTATGGAAAATGTCCTTGATATGAAAGTCTTTAATATGACAGATAAGTTCATATTAAGATTTACTTATTCAGGAGATCGAATTAAAGAAGATAGTTTCTATAGAAATATTACTCACGTAGGTAAAGATGGTGCTATTACCATTAGACAACATGGAATAGGTAGAGTAATTAATTATGCCGTTACTGTTATATCTAGTTATGGAACATGTAGTGGTAGAGAAATTAGAACTATTAGAATAACTCTTCCAAAATTCAATTATTATTCTACATTAGCTGCTTGTAAAGGTATTCAAGATTACTATCTATGTCAGCCATATATTACTTCTGATATAGATACTGCTACATTCTACGATAAAGTAGAACAATATAAAGCTAAATTGTTAGATAATTCTAATATTGAAGTAGAAGAAGATAACAATAGTGTTGTAAGTGAAGCGCTTACAGGAATTAAGAAGAATAAATATTTGGTGGTTGGAATTATAGTAGCAATTGGTGTTATTACAACAATTGTCATACTAAAAAGAAAGAAGAGTGAAGCATAATGAAAAATAAAGTCTTATTAATAATATTTGCTCTTGTTGCTTTTATCTCATTTGGTTATCTAGTTGAAGCTAAAGATTTCGATGTAAAACCAGGAGAAGAAACATTTATTCCTTATCCTGCCGATTCGTTAGCTAAGAAACTAGGCAAAAAAACAGATTTTACTTGTAAAAGTTTGTCTGATAGTACTATTTTAACTGATCACTCTGGTGATGGTTGGGGCTATGGAATTTCTTATAATACAAGTTCCAAGATATACAATGGTAAAGGTTCAGTAGAATGTACTTATACAACTATAAATAACACTACAAAAACTGTTACTTATGGTGTTAGATTTGCATATAGTGGCGTAATTACTATTAGAGGAATGCAAACTGAAGGACTTGACGCTAATGGAGATTTAAGTGCTATATTCCCAGCATTCTTCCAAAATGGCGTTAAGAGTTATAAAGTAACTTCTGGTGCAAGCTATATTAAAGTTGTATGTCCTAAGACAATTGAAGAAGGACATTGTACAGTACAAGTTACTGATGACGCTTATGATAAAGGAAATGTTACTGCTAAAGTAGAATTTACATTAGCAGATGGTACTACTTTCCCAGTAGAAATAAGAATTAATGCTTGGGGTAGTGCTAGAGCATATCCTGGTGTATACCATGATTGCTCAAGTGGTACTTGTAAAGCTGTATGTACTGCAAACTCAAATCAATGGGAAGCTAAATTTGGTGTATATGCAGGAAATATTAATTTCTGGCAAGCAAAAACTGGATCAAGTATTAATCTTCCAGATTGCGGAGACGGTTCAAAGAGAATGATTTATGCTGGAACTCCTATAGTATTTGCTGGATGGGTTGATGTTTATGATGGAGTTGATTCTCATAATCTTCAATTAACTATTAAAACAAAAGGTAAATGTAAAGAAGAAGCTGGAGATGGTCATTTCTTCGCATCTAATGCAAGTGTAAGAGGAGATCATAAAGCTCGTTATACTGCTTGTTATGAATTTGTTCCAATGGTAAGAATTGCTCCTGGACATGGTAAATTATTAGGAAGCCATGGCTGGACAGAAGGAGTAACAGGAATTTTCTTCAAAGAACCTTCTGGAAATAGTGATATTACACTTCCTAATGAAAATGAAGTAGAAAATGAAATATATAATAAGGAAACAAAAATTACTGTTCATCATAAGTTAGTTGGTTGGAAAAACGAAACAACTAATGATGTAGTAAAACCTGGGGCTTCAGTAAAACCTGATGGTACTGTTTATTCAGCTATTTATGATTATGATTCTTCAGGAAGTTTTTATAATAAAAGTGTATATTTAAATGATACTGTTCCTGTTTCTGTAACAGGTAAAAAAGTAATATCTTGTACTACACCTGCAAATGAATATGTTAAGGTTAGCATGGGAACTGATGAATCAGGAAATCCTGCATGTGTTGTTGAGGGATTAAAAATAACTCCTGGTGAGGTTGCTCAACCAGTAACTGTAGAATTTGAAGGTGGAACTAAAGTAATATATAACTTTACTGTTACAAGTGACTTTGGATTCCATGATCAAATTTTCGAACCTCAAATTGTTGTAGAATATCAAGAACCTAAAGCTCAATCTGATAGAGCTATTATCACTAAGTTAAATTGTGAAGCTTGGGATACAAAAACATGGGTTCAATATGACGCTAGTGCTAGTGGAGAACATATTCAAGGTTCATCTCACATAAGTTCTGCATATGCTGCTAAATGTAAAACTGGTGGCGATTGGAGTGTAGGTGTTTGTTTGGACCCAGGTATTGCTGGACCAAATGGTGCTACTTACGTATTTGATAAAGTAATTACTCATCCTGGTATTGTTAGAATGGTTAGACTTTTAAAGGAAAATACTGATAAGGTTGGTACACATTCTCCAAATGGTGGAGAAGGACAACACGGTAATACATATCGTATGGGTGTTAATACAGCGTTCCGTATTGCTGTTACTGGTATTGGCGATCGCTCTAGTTATGTTCCACAAGATTGGATAAATGCCGGAGAAAGATTGGTCAATCAGAGGGACGTAGATGGCGCTGTTCGTGCAATTTATGACCGCGATCCTCATTCAGCTGCCGCAGAAGTTACAAGAACTTATTTAGAGAGATTCTTGGATGAAAGTGAGGATGTAGATCCAAAACAAGTATTTGAAGTTAAAAAAGTTACTAAGACAATTTTAAGTGAAGATAAAACTTCATATACAATAGATTATACTGGATCATTGTTATATGTTCCTTCTCATGTTGAATTTGGCCAAACAGTATATAATCATGCTGGTGGTAATGGTACTTTCTATGTAAATTTAAAACTTCAAGATACTGGAAATACTGATGAAAAACATCGTAAGATTTACTCTATGGATGGAACTCAATTAGTTGTTCCTAATATTAAGAATTTAAAAATACCAAGAGCTGTTAAAGACGCAAGCGGTAATATTACTTCTCCATTAACTGATGAGCAAAAAGATGCTGCCATTAAATTGGCTATAACTGGTGATGGAGCGTTAAATATTTATATTATTAAACCTGGAAATGGTGAAGAAAGACAAAGATTATTATTCTTCGATGAAGATAATAACGATGTATTCCTATACTTAGATCCAGGAGATGGTGATCACTACTGTAATCAAGTTCCTGCATTGAATGTTAAGGAATGTGAAGCCAAAGCTAATGGAGCTGGTGGTGGAGAGTGTAATATTGAATTATTCGCTCAACAATGTTGTAACTTAGTTAATGAAGGTGATTATCCTAATTTATTCCATAATTATTGTACTAATAGTTGTTCAAACAATACTGTTGCTCAAGTTTGTGAATATGTTCCTTTCGAAACTCAAAAGAATCAAGGACAAACTGCAACAATGTATCATATTAACGAAGGTGTTAAATATCATAATAATAAATTTGAAGAAGATTTAGGATCTTGTGTAGTAAATATTGGAGAATTTACTCCTGGTCATGAATCATCATTTGAATATGTTGATGACGTAGGTAACTCTCGTGCTTTAAGACAATATAATGGTAATAAATATTGCCGTGTAACATGTAAAGAAGACTGGGATATTACAATGGGTACATTTGGTAGTTATATGGGTGCCGAGGCAGTTTCTGCTGGTACTTACTTCCAAATCTCTGAAGCTGATATCTTCATTAAAGGTGATCAATCATGCTATACATCTAAAATGAATGTTGGTACTTATCATGGCGATCAAAAAGCATTAGCTGATAAGTTACCTGGCCTATATAATCAATATAGTAAGGCAGCACATGAGTTAAGAGATATGTTATATAACGGTCAAACTTCTGCTGCTAATGGAAACTCAGTAAATCATAAAAATAACGAAACTTATGATAAAGATAAAGGTTCAACTGGTGAAGCATGTAAAGGATATAAAGAAGTTCAATTGTACCATATGGTAACTGGTTCATGTAGTACTCCTGGATGTACTCCTCCTCAAACTCGTGTTGATGATGAAAAAGTAAGATTATGTTCTACACATGATGAATATGAGGGTACAGCTGATGGTGCTACAAATAACAAAGTTGAATTTAGTTACATTGGTTGGATTAAAGATTCAATGAAGTTTAAAGATGCCGACAATTTAATAGGTAAATATAAAAAATACACATCTACAGGCGGAGGAACTGGAGTTAGCGTAGTTCCTGAAGCATATGATTCTCTTAAAGCTGAAATAACTTGTAAAGGTAAAGATCGTAATGTTACTGGTGATAACTCTGCTGATACAATCATTTGTACTATTGCTTCTGTGGATGGCGGTAGTGTATCTGAAGAATTTGACTGGTCTGATATTAAGGCTACAGATTCTAATTTAGAAACTGAAGTAAACGAAAGAATCGTTAAAGTAAATAACCAAGATGCAACTAGTGATGGTGGCCATGATAGTGAAGTGTTGAGAGCGTTTATTAACCAAAATAAGAAATATTTACAAGGACTAATGGAAGGTGCTCGTTCAGCTATTGCTGAAAAAGAAGCTCAACTAAAAGGTAATGCTAATATGTGGTTCGATTGTCAAAACTTCATAATGTATACTTCTTCATACAATGGTAAGAACATTAAAAAAGAAACTCATCAAGATGATGAAGAATTAGCTAAAGCTGCTTATGGAATTGATACGAGCTTTACGGCGTTAGGTTCTACTAGAGCTCCAGTATCTGTGTCTGTTGAATTTGATCCGACTGTTTCTTATACATATGATGAATTAGTTTATATGAATTTGATTGAAAATCCATCGGCTTCTATTTATGGTCAAAATGGAATTCATGATAATATCTTAGTTCCATATGATAAAAAGAATGGAACTTTAGAATTAGGTAAAGCTGATAATGCAAAACCAATTAAATACCTTAATGGTTCTGATTCAGATAGAGTATTTGTTAATTACTCTGTTAAATCTGGAGAAAACTATAGTAATATTACTAATTCTAAAACTTATACTGGTGATACACATGCACGTGGTGCACAAGCTACAAAGCCAATAGTATTATGTAAGGTTGGAGAAAAGAGTGATAATGGTGGCCAAGGTCAAAGACACCCTTACGCACCATTTGCCGGTTCAGATGCTAATGGATGGAAAGATGGAAATTGTTATATTGTTAAACTATATGAGTACGAAGGTGTAGCTTATACTAAAGAAACAATTTCTAATAGTAGTTTCTATAAGAATAAGGGTTCATGGAACGAATATGTAAATGGAGTACTTGCTCACGGTGGTGACGAGGAAAATGAAAAGAATCCATTAATCGATTCAATTAAAAAGTATGAAGCTGTTACAGGTACTAAGTTTGCAACAGATAATGACAGTTTGTTGAGATGGAGTAAAGTTGGTTCAATCAACGTATTCCCAGTTTCAATGACTACTGCAAGAAACTTATATACTTATACTTATTCATTCAATAATATTGGTGTATATTTTGCTAAAGAAGTAACTGATGATACAAGGTTCTCTCGTTTAATGGGTACTGTTGATTCAGTATTTAGATACAATTCAAGAACATGCTTCTATGAAGTTAAAGAAGATATTTGTAAGTGTTGTGGAGACCCTGCTGAGTATCATACAACAACTACAAGAAAGACAGATGTAGACGTAGTTAATAGATTTATTGAAAAGCATCATGACGATTTATATGCTGCAACTTCAGATCCTGTTAAGATAAGTAAAAACACTTCTGGATCTATGGGATTCTATACTACTGTTGAGTCATTGAATTCATTCTTATCTAATGTATCTGATGGAGGCGGAGACAATACAGTATCTGCTAACTGGTCAGATAGTGGAATATTCACATATGATGGATATAGTAGATATGTAACAAATAAAGGTGATATAGCTGCTAAGGCTATTGAGTATATGGGTGAAGAAATATATTCTGCAAATAATACTGCTGAATATGCTTATCGATTAACACCTGCTGCTATTGCAGATATTAAGTCTGATAATGCTAAATCATCTTATGGTACTAACTATAATGAATTACAAGTTTATGGTGCTGTTCAGATTGCTCCAGTATCAAATGGAAATCTTGAAAGTGCTGCTACATGGAACATGAATGTTAATAATAAGAATCCGGAAACAGAAGAAAACGTATATCAAAACATTAGTTTCCAACACTATGGAAGTAAGTTCCTAGAAGATGTTGCAAGCAAATATGTTAAGAAGACTGATGATAACGGATTTACTAACTATGACTTAGCTAGTCGAACAGAAAACGATGCTAGCATAGTATGTGCTATGGAAGAGCCAGCATCTAATGATGGTAAGACAAATAGTAGTACAATAAATAATAAGATTAAAGATGGTTGCCGTTGGGTAGACTACATTGAGAATAAGAACTCAAATCCAAATGGTGGTAGTTACAATGGACCATTTAGATTGGCATTTAAGTAGGAAGGAGTGAATGTAGATGAAAGAGTCATATTGGGGTTACTGGTTTATAGTATTAGGATTATTCGTAGTATCAATCTTATTACTAACAAATGATGCTACTACTACAAGCACTCAAGATTACTATCAATTAAAAGAAGTTGCCAATAGTGCAATCTACGATTCAGTAGATTACTCATATTTTACACAAACTGGAGAAATTAGAATCCATAAGGAAGTTTTCGTTGAAAACTTCCTTAGGAGATTCGCTGAAACTGTTTCTCCAACTAAAACTTATGATGTAGAGTTCTATGATTTATATGAATCTCCACCAAAAGTTAGTGTTAAGATTTCAACTAAATCAGAAGGATTTATCATCGGTAGAGATGCTGGTGAAGATGCTGTTACTGATTTAGATGTAGTTAATTCAATTGATTTAGTAGTTGAATTTAATAATGCAGATTTGAATTGCGATGGATATCCTTGTGCTCCATTAGATACTACTAAGGTTTGTTCATATTATAATTATTAGAAAGGAAAGAGAATAAAATGGGAAATATACTTGTACCGTTTAAAAAGTTTTTAAGCAATAAAAATACAGTTACTATTTTAGGTGTTTTATTAGGTATTGTAGTTTTATATTTAGGTTATAGTTGGCGTATTACGAGATCTATTCAACCTACAAAAATACCATATGCTAATAAGACATTAATTGCAATGCAAAAAATAACTGAGGACGATATTGATTATACTAATGTTCCTAAAGATACATTAAAGAATATGACTAATATTGTTACTAATGTAAATTCTATAAATGGTATGTTGGTTTCTTACGATGGTAAGATTCCTCAAAATTCATTTTTCTTCTCACAAGCTTTGATTAGTGAGGAAGATATGCCAGATTCAATATTCTCTAATATTCCTGATGGTAATACAATTTATAAATTAAAAGTTGACGTAGATTCAACTTATGGAAATTCAATTTTCCCTGGTGATAAGATTGATATTTATATGTCAGCTATTTCACTAGAGGACCAAAAGTTGATGTATGGTCGTTTAATTAAACAAATCGAAGTATTAGCTGTTAAGGATGGCGATGGACGCGATGTTTTCGCTGATAAAGATAATCCTACAGCATCTGCGATTTTGATGTTCTCAGTTCGTGAAGATTTATTCTTATTATTGAAGAAAGCTGAGAAATTAGGAACAATAGAGTTGGAACCAATTCCTAGAAATGCTTCTTATACTACTTCAGCAGCAGCTGTTGAGTTAACAAGTGATCAATTGGAACAACATATATTGAATCAAACTCATGAACTTAACGATTGTAAAGATTTAACAGTTTGTGGTTAGTTTGAACACTAGTAAAAAACTAGTATAAAAAAAGAATAAAGAAGGTGTAACTATGGATGAGAAGAATGTTTTCTCCCAGATGGATTTTGGTCCCTTATCCGAGTTTTTAGAGAACGATGACGTTACCGATATTTCTTATAGTAATGGTGGTCAGGTTTGGTTAAAAACATTGTCTAAGGGTGTATATCAAGTCGAACGTCCTGATATAAACAATCCATTCATGGAAAAATTGGCGTTTCAATGTGCTAATGTTATGGGTAGAACATTCAACATGGCTCATCCTTTTCTTGACTCAGAAAGTGCTGAGTTACGTATGAATTTCGTACACGATTCCATTGCAACAAATGGAATCGCTTGCTTAATACGTAAAACGCCTGCTAAAATTCGTTTAAACAAAGATAAATTAATAAATGAACAATATATTACAGACCAAATGCATGATTTCTTAATCAAATGCGTTTGGGGCCACTGTAATATAATGATCGCTGGAGAAACTGGTTCAGGTAAAACAGAGCTAGTTAAATATCTAGCAAGTAATACAAAAGAGGATGAAAAGATAATATCTATTGAGGATACATTAGAGCTTCACTTAGATAGAATTTTCCCTCATCGTGATATTGTGGCTATGAAGACAAATAATATTGCTTCATATACTGAAGCGTTAGTTGCCTGCATGCGTCAGAACCCAATATGGATTCTATTAGCCGAGGTTCGTTCGGCTGAAGCTGTTATGGCAGTACGTAACTCTATTTCTTCTGGTCACCATATTATTTCAACTATCCACGCCGATAAAGCTTCAAGTATACCAATGCGTATGTATGCTTTGTTGGAAGGTAGTCAAGATATTGAACAATACTTATCATCAATTCATAGATATATTCAAATTGGTATTTATGTTAAAGGTTATTATTCACAAGCTTTAGGTAGATTCCAACGTGAAGTCATGGAAGTCTGTGAATTCTATGTTGATGAAGATAATAAACCAAGATCAAATGAGTTATATACGAAGACATTAGATGGTAAAGTTACGTTGCATAATCCTACGCAAAAGTTAATTGATTACTTAGCAATAGGTAATGTTTACTTTGAGAATAATGATATCTTCGGATTAGGAGATGCTAAAGAGAAAGTCGATCTATCTAATTATAGAGATAGTAAAGAAGATAATTATGCTAATAAGAGTACAGCAAATGCTTTACTTGATGCGTTAAATCAAGAAGGAGAGAATAAAGCAGAAGCACCAGCCGCTACGGCGGATGCTAAAACTGTACCTGCAGAAGCAAAACCTGCTGCACCTGCTGCGGCTGCTCAACCAGCACCTGCAACAGCTCCAGCGACTCCTGCTAAGCCTGCAACTCCTGCTCCAGCACAACCTGCTGCACAACCTGCTGCACAACCTGCTGCACAACCTGCTGCAGCTGCTCAACCAGCAGCACCAGCAAAACCTGCTGCTACAAGTACTGTTCAATCAGCAACAACTACAGAAGTGAAAACGACTGCTTCATTAGCTCCGGTTGTTCCTGCTGCTTCGGCACCATCAACACCACCAACTAGTGCAGCACCAGTAGCACCTCAAGGTGTAGTTGTTACAAATGAAGTATTATAGTGAAAGGGTGATGATATGGAATTAATTCTATGGTTAATGATTGCAATATTTGTCATGGCTTATCGTTATAATACTGGTGATAATGTTTATAAATTCTTCGCAGATACTGTTGCGAGTGTATATAATTCTTATGCACCATATAGTTATCAAGAAGTTAAAGAGAAAACTAAAGAACTTGGATATGATTATTCGTTTAGACAATACTCTATGCAAGTTGCATTAATGGGTGGAGGTTTCTTTGGACTTACATTCTTGTATTTCTATAGTATTCCAATATCTATTGTTTATGCTGCTGTTGCTGTATGTTTTGTTCCGTATTTGAATTATTTAAGAACACAAAGATTATATAGTGAGTATTTGTTTGAACAAGTTCAAGTTTATACAACCAACGTTATAATGGAGTTTAATACTACTCAATCATTTGTTAAATCTCTTGAAGGTGTTCGAGATTCTGGTATTTTACAAGATCCAGTTTTAAGAGACGTAAAGAGAATGATCCAAATGTCTTATGAAAATGGTACAATTGATCAATCTATTGAATTCTTTAATAATGCATATCCATATTATATGGTTAAGAATATGCATCAATTGTTCTTACAAATTACTAAAGAAGGTGCTAAGGATTCAGGTGAAGCCTTAGAGTTAATGTCAATGGATATAGATGCCTTAGTAGAAGGTGTATACCGTGATAGAATGGATAGACAAACATTCCATAAAAAGTTTATTACATTCGGTATGGCATTGTTCTTATTGGTATTAGTAATGCAATTGTTATTTGGTAGAACAGAATATCTAAAAATGCTAGAAAAGATATATGTTAAGATTATTTTACATGCTATTATCATTATAAATTGTTCTTTCTTGATTAATGGTGAGAAATATTATAATGAAGACGTAGGAGTTGAATAAGATGTATATAGAGATTTTAGTTATAGGTATTACTTCATTTATAGTTCTTACTGTTAATGGTTATATTAAACCTAATAAGTTTATTCAAGATAATCAAGATATTTTCTTAAAACTAAAGGAAGAAGATTATGATTTCTTGGTAAGAGCTAAATATGGTGATGGACTTGATTCTGATGTTTTGTACCAAAAAAGAATTAAGAATGGTTTAATTGTTATAGTATTATTATTCTTCATTATGTTAAAAGATTTAAACTTAGTTAAAATAGTATTAGCTATTGTTGGTGGCTATGCAATGTTTAAATCAGATTATTTAAAACTTCAAAAGTTTTATAAAGCGCATTTACAAAAGATAGATGCAATGTTACCTTATTACTTAAAAGGTTTAGAAATATTAATTCAACACTATACTGTTCCGGTAGCTTTAGGTAAATCAATACCAGATGCTCCAGAAATATTTAGAGATGGATTAATAGAAATGATTAATAAAATTAATGCTGGTGATGCAACAGTTACTCCTTATATGGAGTTTGCTCAAACATATCCAGTTAGAGATTCAATGCGTATGATGCGTTTGTTATACCGTTTAAGTTTAGGTAGACAAGAAAGAAAACAAGAACAGTTGATTACTTTTTCTAAAACAATTTCTAATTTACAACAAAAGGCTAGAGAACAAAGATATAAAGATCGTTTAGATAAGATGGAAAGTAAAACAATGAGTATGCTGGTTTCAACCGGTGTAGGTGTTATGATTTTACTAGTAATCGCTGTTATGAATATGATGAATTCTAAATAAACATTTTGAAGTATCAAAATGTTTTTTTAGTAGTAAAGAGGTTATAAACTAATTTCATTTTTATTGAATTTGTAAATAATTAATGATATACTTAATTTGATAATATAGAAAGGATTTGGTGTTTACATGAAAGAAGCAACAGGAGAATTAAATATGACTGTTATTACAGTTGTTGCAATTGCTGCAGTAGCTGCATTGTTCACTTTTTTCTTATTACCTCGTATTAGAGCTAATATTACATTAAGTTCTGCATGTGCAAACTTAAATTCAAGAGGAAATTATGCTGATGAAAATAGTATTACAGATGATGATACTATTAATGATAGTGTTGTTGCATGTGAAAATTTCGAATGTGATGTAACATATCAAGGTCATACATACCATAGAAATTGTAGAGACGAACAATAATAGATTAAGAAAAGGATGAAGAATAGATGAAGAATGCTATTGGAGAGTTAAATGGGTCTGTTATAACTGTAGTGGCCGTTGCATCGCTTACGGTCCTTTTCTTTACTTTTATTTGGCCTATGTTAAAAACCAATTTAAAGAATGACGCACGTTGCTCTGATGCAATTTGTGATGTTGGTTATAATGAAAATTGGATGGCATACTGCTATAATCCCGGAGATAACTCAAAATCCGTTATTTTTGAGTGCCCTTATAGAGGATAGGTGATAATTAATGAAAGAAGCAATTGGAGGTTCATGGTTATATACTTTGGCGATTACTTTAATTGCCTTATTTACGACTTTTGTTAGTGTAACAACTAACTATACAAGAACTTATAAAATTAAGGATCACATTATATCTATAATTGAAGCTAATGATGGAGTAACAAAGGGGACTTTAACGGAAATTAACAATTACTTGAAAAGTTTAGGTTATTCGAGTACAGGAAACTGTCCTTCCAACAGTGAAACTGGAGAAGAGTGGCAAGCTTTTACATATAATGATAACGAGAGACCTGCAGGTTATGGTACTAATGTTAATTATTGTATTTATAAGCATGTTGTAGTATGTAGTAATTTACAAAATATGAAGGATGGAAAACCAATTAAACCAACGATTAATAGAAACGGTGGTCAAGGTTATAACACTATCCCTAGAGCTTATTATGGTGTTTCAACTTTCTTTAGATTAGATTGGCCTATATTAAGATATATGATAAAGATTAATTTAACAGGTGAGACTTCAACTATTTATATGGTTAATTATACAAATAGTGCTGAAATAGAAGTTTTTAAAAAAATGAATATGTGTAGTTAGGGAGAAGGTAATTTATGAAGGCAGGTATTTCTAATATTTGGCTATTAGGTATGATAGCAATTTTCATATTTATTTTTTCTGCATATGTAATAATATCTGTTAATTATACAAAGTCTTTTAAGATGAAGAATGAAGTATTATCTATTATAGAAAGAGGAAAAGGGTTTACTGGACTTAATGGTGGTAGTACAGCAATGGGAACTGATATGAGTTCTAAAATTGTCCCTGGTAAGCACGTTAAAGGACAAGTAGCAACTTTTCAAACTATTAATATATATTTATTAGGTAATGCCTATCAAGCAACTGGTTATTGTCCTACTGAAGAAGATGAAACTGATTGTTGGTATGGTGTAACTTCATTAGATAATTTTGAGTATGAATATCCAGCAAAAGCTAATACTAGGTATTATTATTGTTTTGCTAAGTTTAGGAAAGGTAATGATGCTCAAACTAATAAGTATACTAGGTATTTTTATAAGGTTAGATTATTTTATAAAATGGAATTTGCTGCAATAATGAGTTTCTTATCGGTTAAAGTAGACGGTAAGACAGCAGATATTGTTGATGTTCAAGATATCAATTCTTCGGGAACGTCAACGTTAAAGGTGTGTAAAGATTAATAACGGGGTGATGTTATGAATGTTATAGTTTCAAATAAATATACTGCAATGTTGTCTAATTTAAGCAACAGAATAGATTTAATAAAAACTATAGATGGAGAATTTCAAGTTGAAGATTTGATTAGTCAATTTCAAAATTTCTTCTTTAATAAGATGATTTTGGATATTACAGCTATAGCAGGTTATCAAGATATTACACAAATCCAAAAGTTATCTTTTGGATTAGATATGTCTAAAGTAATTTTATTACTTGATGATTCACCAATTGTTAATTCGCAGCAATATTGTTCAGAGTTAGTTTCAATGGGAATCTATAATTTTACAAGAAATATTGATGATATAGTATTTTTAATTGATCATCCTAATAGTTATAAAGATGTTGCTCAATATCATATGTTAGGTAACGACAATATGAGCATGATGCAGCAAAATGCGAATAATAATCAAAAACAAAATCAGTTCATTAATCAAAATATGATGCAACAGCAACAGCAAATGCCAATGATGATGTCAACAAGGGTAATTGGTATTAAGAATTTAACTGAACATGCTGGAGCAACTACTTTGATTTATATGTTGAAAAAGCAATTATCTGAGTTCTATACTGTTTTAGCTTTAGAACTTGATAAAGATGATTTTAAATATTTTGGCGATACTGAAATGAAGAGTATTTCTACTTCTGAATTACAAGCTTATGCGACGAATCCAGCGAGTGGATATAATGTAATTTTAGTAGATATTAATAATAGTCCAGCAGAAGCTAGTTGTGCTGAAATGATTTATTTGGTAGAGCCAACTACTATTAAATTAAATAAAATGATAGCTTCCGATAATACAATTCTTAATAAGATGAGAAATGTTAAAGTTGTTCTTAATAAGAGTTTGTTGGATCCTAACGATGTTAGAGATTTTGAAAGTGAAGCAGGATGTAGTGTATTCTTTAATATAAGACCATTGGATGAGAAAAAAGATAAACATACTAGTTTAGATGAATTTTTGAACATGATGGGATTTGATAAGAATAAGCCTGCAGACTCTGGTAATCAACCAGTTAGATTATTTGGAATAATAAAAGAGTAAAATAAATGCAATGTTGTATATTAAAACTTGACAGAATTTAAGGTTTTAAAGTACAATTATGTTATGAATGAAGGAGATGTATTTATATGATGTATTTATTAGATTTCTGTTCTGAAACAATAGAAATTTGGAGATTAGTAGGAAAAATCCTTAACGTGTTTAAAATTGTAATTCCTTTATTAGTTATCATTTATGGTATGATCGACTTAGGAAAAGCAGTTGTTGCAAGTAAAGATGATGAAATTAAAAAAGCTGCAAAACAATTATTAATCAGAATTATTGCAGGTATTTGTGTATTCTTCGTTCCTACAATTGTTGCATTTGCGTTTGGATTAGCTAATAATACTCCAGACGGAACAGTTTGTGTTAACTGTATTAAAGGCAATTGCTAAATAAATTTGTAATAACTAAGTGATATTTGTTTTAATATCGCTTTTTTTGTGATATAATTTCTATGATATGAGTATAAATAGGCGACCCATATTATAGAAATTATTTTTTTTAGAATAAAAGAGTTTAAAAAGCTTTATATAAACGCAATTTGGTGATTGCTTTATATAAATATTGTGATAAAATATACTGCTCATGGTGAGTGAGTTTATAGTATTTGGAGTGATTTTTTATGGGGAAAAGATTATTAGTAATGATAGCAATGATTTTATCATTGTTTTTAGCAGTTAAAACTGTTGAAGCTAAACAAGTTGTTACAGAAACAGGAGTAGAGTATAGATTGGCTCCTAGTATTGAAGATTGTAAAAAGGTAGATCCAAAATTAAAGTTTGTTGCTTTTTTACAAGAACTATTCAATATTATGAAGTATGCAGGACCTATTTTGTGCTTAGTTTTATCTACTATGGACTTTATTAAAGCTGCTGCAGCACAAGATAAGGATGCGCTTAAAAAAGCCGCTCAAACAGGCTTAAAACGTCTTGGATTGGCTATTCTATTATTCTTTATACCAGTATTGCTTAATTTCTTATTCCCATTATTAGGATGGAACGGAACGTGCGGTATTAAATAGTTTGGAGGAATCTAAATGTATATAATGTTTATAAAGGAGATGCTCGAAAAAGGAGCCGTTGGATTATTATTATCTCTAGATTCTATTGTTTATTTACTTTTAGGTGGCGCTTATAGAGTATTTATGGCCGTAGCTGGTGCTAGACTATTATCTTCTGAAGCATATACACAAGTTGCCAACAAAATATATATCATTGTTGGTGTTTTGATGTTGTTTGTTTTGTCTTATTCTATTTTACGTGCGATTGTGGATCCAGATAAGAACTTAAAAGAAGAGTTAGGTGGACAATTATTTAAAAGAGTTGTAATAGCTGTTGTTGGATTAGCAATGGCTCCGATGGTATTTAACCTTTTATATAAAGCTCAGGCCTTAATACTTGATTATAATATTATTGGTAATTTATTCTTTAATGATGAAGTTTTGGATGACGGACAAGATCCGGATACATATGTTACTCAGATAGGTGGTTATGTTACAGCCACGTCTATTTGGCAGGCCTTCTTTTTCCCATCTGAAGAGAGTGGAAAAAAGGCTGATGAGATTAAAACAGATCCATCTAAGTATTTAGTAGGTGCAGTTGCGGGATTTGTGGGCTGTGCTGCAGCCGCAGCTGGTGCTTTCTTGTTACCGGTTGCTGGTATATTCCTCGCAGGAGCCGCGGTTGCGTCGTGTATTAGTGCCGCCGGAAGTGCTAGCAATTATGAGAAGTATAAAGACGGCGGAGAGATGACGTTGCAAGATGCTTATGCACGAACGGCTGCTGGTGATAGTTTTAATATTTATTTAGCGTTTATAGATAATTACATTGATGATGGTGAAATAACATATTTCTTTATTATTTCAACTATAGCTGGTGGTTTTGCACTATATGCATTTATATCATTCAGTATAGATATGGGTATTCGTGCAGCGAAGATGGCTTACTTACAAATCGTCGCCCCGATACCACTCATTATGCAGGTTGTATCATCTAACAAGGATATTTTCAAAAAATATCTCGATAGTGTTAAGGATACGTTCCTGCAGGTATTCATAAGGGTTTCTACGGTTTATATTATTATTTATATTATTTGTCACTTGACCAAATTGTTTGGTTCGACGGAACAGATTTGGGGTAATCAAGAATTGCCAACCTGGGTTAAGGTACTCGCCTTAGCGATATTGATTTTAGGTTTAATAGCATTCTGTAGAACTGCTCCAAAGATTATTGCTGATACCTTGGGTATTAAGTCTGAACCAGCAAAACTTGGATTGATGGATAAACTTGCTGCAGGTGGAGCTTTAGGAGCTGCTGGTATTTTAGGTGCAGGAGCTACATCAATGGTTCAAGGATTTAACAAAGAAAAATATGATGGAAGTAATAAATATGCTGCTTTTGCTAAACGAATGGGTAATGGAGCCCGAGGTTTGTTTGGTGGTATGGCGCGAGCCGGATGGGCACAATATGGAATTGGTGGAAAAGAAGCCAAGACTTATGGTGATGTAAGAGGTGTCGCAAGTAAAGCCGCTCAAGCTGAAGGTGATGCTATTCAAAACTCTGTAGATAGAGCTGAAAGAAGAAGAAAAGCTGAAGAAAAAGAACGAAAAGCAAGAGAAGATATAGTAAGAGAAAAGAGAGAAGTCGAAGAAGCTATCAGACGTGGTGATGCTGCAGCGCAAGCAGACCATCAAAGAAAACTTGCTGAAGCGCAAGCTAGAGCACAACAGGCACATCAAGAAGCAATGGAAAACACAGCTGCTGGCAACTGGCTAAAAGAGCGTGGTAAGAGAATTAAAGTTTGGGCTTCTGGTACTGTTGATTTAACCGTTGAAGATACTGCTATTAAAGTTGGTACTGCAATGGGAACGCTTCAAGATAAGCTTCGTGCTGAAGCTGCAAAGAAAGACGCTCAATCAAAAGCATTACAAGCACAAATGGAAGACTATCAAAGACAAGCGCAGAGTATTAGTGAATACCGTGAAGGATGGAATGAGCAATCATACAATGAAGAATTACAAAAACGTATGCAAAGTCATCCTGAATGGACAAATCTTCAAACTAAACAAGCGGCATTACAAACTAGTAGATCTGCAAGAGCAAAGTTAGATGCTGATTTAGCTAGTGGTGCTATTACTCAAGCACAATTTAATACTCAAGCAGCTGCTTTAGATTCTACTATTGCTACGCAACAATCTGAAGTTGAAAGCGCTTCAATTGCTCTTGATGCTGTAAGACAGTCTATTGTTCAAGATTTAGATGTTGTAGCTAAACGTTCTACTGCTGAATTAACGGAGATTCGTGCTGATTTACAAGCTAAAATTGATGGAGCTAAAAAACTTATGGAGGCTCGTCAAGATGAATGGGCTCAACAAATGTTAGCTGAAAACAATACAGAAATGTTAAATATTGTTAACGGTGAGTTAAGACAATACTTAGATTTCTTTGATAAACATCCTAATATGGAGATTCCTATAGAAGTTGATGCTAATGGTAATGTTACTAATTCAATTAGAGTAAGTGAATTAATTGATGGAAACTTTGGAGCCGGAGCTATGCGTGGAGCCGTATCAGGTTCTTCATTCCAAGGAGAATCCGATATTACTATTTCATTCAAACCAGACGCATCCGGTCATAAACCAGCTGATTTGAAATTTAAATTTGATTCTACAACAGGAACATATAAAGATGTTGCTTCAGGTGCTACATTAAGCCCTGGTGAATATGCAAAGAGAATTAATGCGATGTTAGCTAGTATAGATGATATTAAATCTAATACTGCATCCGCAGTTGCCAAAGATAAAGGAAAGAAAGCTAGAATCAGTATTCCAACAACTGCTGAGTATTCTAGAAAGAATGAAATTAGACGTCAACAACAAGAAAGTAAGAAATAATAAGGGATGTGTGATATATGAATAATGATGGTAATAATTATTTAATACCTGCTAACTCTAAAAAGTCACAATTGATTTTAGGTTATTTCACGCCAGTAGATTTAGTTATATTTCTAATTGGAATAAGTATTACTGTTGCGTTACTTATAATGTTTAAAACAGAGAGCCTTCCGGTTATGTTAGGATTCTTAAGTCCTGCTATTATAGCAATATTCCTTACGGCTCCTGTTCCTAATTATCATAATGTTATGACTTTTATGGGAAATATTTATAGATTTTTTACAGGTAGAAAAAAATATTATTGGAAAGGTTGGTGTGTGAGTAGTGGAGACAACAGAAAGAAGTAATGTTACTGTTGAAGCTGGCAGTAAATATACAGAAGATTGGGTGCCTATTAAGAACATCATGAATGGTATGATTCAACTTGATAATGGTTATTTTGTTACTGGTATTAAAGTAGCTCCAAAAAACATTTTCATTTTGGATCAAGGAGAAAGAAATAATGTAATCTTTAATTTACAAAATTTCTATAACATGATTGATTATGAATTCTGGTTAGTAGTAGCAGATAGACCTGTTGATATAAATTTATATCTTTCTCAATTGCAACTTTTATACCAAAAAAGTATGAGTGGTGCAGTTAGAAAACTATTAATGCAAGATATTAATAAAGCCAATTCTTTTATGGGTGCTGAATTTAATGTAGTTGATACAGAGTACTTCATATTATTTAAAGAGAAGAAACAAGAGATTATTCAAAAACGTTTACATAATTTAATCTCTGGTTTAGCAAATGCTACTATTAATTCTACTCAAGTTTCTAACGCAGACTTGAGAATGATCTTAGACAATTTCTTAAATGGTGGAATGACAACAACGTTTGGGACGGTGAGAACATCATGAATCTAAAAAGTGAAATTGCTCCTAAGGGATTACAATTTAAACCAATGGAATTTGTTATAAGTGGTAAGAATGCAACTATTCTATCGGTTATAAGTTATCCAAAGTTTATTGATCCAGGATTCCTAGCAAATTTAACAAATTTAGCTGGAGTTAAAGTAGTTGCTAAACATATTCCTATTGAATTCTCAACATTACAAAGTATGTTGAATAAAGAAATAGCAGATTTGAAAATGCGTTATCAATCTGAAAGAGATCAAACTACACAAGAAAGAATTAGACAAGACTATGAATCATTGGAAAGTTTCATTTCAATGTTGGCTGCTACACAAGCAAGAATTTTCGATTTCCAATTACATATTATGATTACAGCTGATAATGAAGAAGAACTTGAAATGAAAAAGATGCAAGTTCGTAGTTATGTTGATGCTCTTGGTATGAGAGCTGTACCTTTAATGTTTGAACAAGAAAAGGTATTAAAATCAATCATTCCAATATTTCCTAAACAAGATATTGAAAGTAGAATTGGAACACCGATTCCATCTATCACTATTGCAGCAATGTATCCATTTGTTTTCGATAGTGTAAAAGACGTCGGAGATTCAACTTTATTAGGAGTTGATTTCTCAGGTGGAGTTATTTTATTTAACCAATTCTTATATAAAATCAAAAAAGAACATAATAGAAATAATGCTAATATGATTATCTTAGGTACTTCTGGTAGTGGTAAATCTACTGCTGCTAAATTATTGATTAGAAGTCATATTAGAAATGGTTATAAAGTTGTATGTATCGACCCTGAAGGCGAACTTGAAGAAATGTGTAAAAACGTTGGTGGTAGTTTCTTAGATTTAGGTCGTGGCGGCGAGCTAGGTATGATTAACCCATTAGAAATTGTTTCTGATGTTGATGATGAAGAAATTGCTGCAGGACTAGCACATACTGTTCTTACAAGAGCATTACAAACATTAAGAGCATTTATGAAATACTTAAATCCAAGTATTGAAGATGATGTTATGGAAATGTTTAGTGATGTTGTCCAAGATACATATAAGAGATTTAGAATTGATGAAAATACAGATTATAATTCATTAAGTTCTGAAGATTATCCTACATTTGATGATGTTTATTCAACAATTAAAGGTAGATTGTTATCAATGCCAGATAAGACTCGTGAAAGAGACGTAATGGAAAGACTTGAATTAAGAGTTAGACCATTAACAAAAGAATTAAGATATTATTTCACAGGTCATACAACATTGAAAATTGATAGTGATATTATTGTATTTAATATTAGAGAGTTAATGAATGCTGGAGATAATATTCGTAATGCATTATTCTTCAATATATTGAAGTTTGCATGGGGCTTATGTCTAGATAAGGAAATGACAACAGTATTAACTGTAGATGAAGCTCACGTATTACTATCTACAAGAAATGAATTAGGTGCTGAGTTCTTAGCAAATATTCAAAGACGTGCTCGTAAGTATAATACTGGTACAATAATCATTACTCAACAACCTACTGACTTTGCTGCACCTGCAGTATTTACACATGGTAAAGCTATTTTCGATAATGCTTCATACTATTTAGTTATGAACTTAAAGAAACAAGCTACTGAAGATTTGGCTACTTTAATTGATTTAAATGATAGTGAAATGGATAGTGTTAAATACTATAATCAAGGAGAAGCATTGTTCATTTGTGGTTCTAGAAGAATGAGAATAAATATTATCTGTACACAAGAAGAATTAGATTCTTTTGGTGCAGGTGGAGGACTATAGAATATATAAAAAAAGCCACGTTGCTGGCTTTTTTATTTTGCTTTAATATGGTATACTTTTGTAGAGTGGTGAAGTCTAATGGCTGATGATAAATTTAAAGTTGATAGAATAGACGTTGATAAGGAAGGGCTTGCGCGTGACATAAAGGCGCAAATGCCTGATTTTTATAGTGAACAAGTATTTGATTTTCCAGATGAAGATGTTTTTACTCAAGACTCACCTCGTAAAGGAGTAGAATATGTTGATAGTTCATATGAAACTCCTGTAGTTAGTGATGGAGCAGATACTGAATCATATGAGCCAAGTGAAGACTATAGTTATCAAAGTGAAAGTTATGAAAAAGAGGAAAAAAAGGGAGAAGAGGGACAGTCTGAAACTGTTGAAGAATCTTCTTCAGAACCTGTACCGGTAGAACAACATCCGGTAGAAGGACAACCTGTGGAAAGTGGAACGCATCCTGTTGCAGCTCCTGTAGAAGGACAGCAACCGATAAATGGTGATAGACCCTCAATGGTTGATCCAAGAAAGCCAAAAGATAAACCGGCAGCTGGAGGTGGAAAACCTGCAGCTGGTGAAAAACCAAATGTTGGTGGTGGAGATGCAAAGTCAAATGCATTAAATGCCGCTGCAAATGCTTTAAATAATAAAAAAGGAAAAAGCGATCTTGAAAATGAGCAACCACAAGAAGAACAATCAGCAATGGATGAAGCTCAAAAAAAGAAAAAAAGAGAAGAAGAAAACAATGCTAATACTATAAATAATGCAGCTGATGTTGCTATTGCATCAAAGAACCCATATGCAATGGCTGCTGGTGGAGCGATTAAAGCCGCTGATAAAATAACAGGTGGTAAATCAACACAAATGCTTGCAAAAGCAATGAGAAAAGCCAATAAAGTTGCTCCAGGTGGAAGAAGTATTCAAAATGCTTCTAATAAACTAGCTGAAAGTGGTATGGGAGATAAAATTGGTACTGCCGCTTCAATGAAGAGTGGTGGAGCTGGTGGAGCTGGAGCTGCTGATAAAGCATCAAAGGCTGCTGAAACTGGAGATAAAGCTAAGAAAGCATCAGAAGCTGGAGATAAAGCTAAAAAAGCTAAAGAATCTGGCGATAAAGCAAAACAAGCTGGAGATCAAACTAAGAAGTCCGGAGGTAAGGGTGGCTCTGGTAATACTAGTGGCAGTGATGGTCAAGGAAATAAATTTGATGATTTCATGCAAGATGCTGTTAAGCATTTCTTTATGCGTCATCCATTAGCAATAATTGTTTTAGGAGTTATATTACTATTATTCTTGTTATTGCTTGTTGGGGATGACTTTAAAGGTGGAAATACTGGTGGAGGACAATTTTGTTCTTATGAATTAAGTGGTGTTTCTGGCACTGGTACTGTTAAATTAGATAATCTTCAAGTAGAGTTAATTAATTGTGATGGAACTGCTAGTAATTATACAGTACTTGAAACAATAGATTTTGAAAAATATGTTGTAGGAGTAGCTTTAGCAGAAGTTAGTTGGCGAAAAGATGCTCCAGAATATTTTAAAGCAGCAATTATTGCAGCTAGAGGTTTCTCTTTAAAGAGAAACTCTGGTATGTGTCCAAGTAATCCTGATGGATGTTTCTATGGTTATAATGCCGAAACAGGAAAAATTAGGATGCGTGCTTGTACAAACGACCAAGTTTATTGTGATATTGATAAACCTTGTTATCATGTTACCAGAAGTGGTAAACCGACAATTTATGGACCGGAAGCAGAAGGCATGTCTGGTGCTACTGTTTGGAAAGGTCAATTGGATGAAGGAACTAAAGCTGAAATATTAGCAGCAGCAGCTGAAGTAAAAGGAAAAGTTTTAGTAGATGATCAAGGAAACGTTGTTAATACTAATTATGTTAATACTGATCAACAACATTGGTATCAATTAGCTACAGAGGGTAAGAATTATGAACAAATTTTAGTTGAACATTATAGTTCACAAAATGCTAAAGGTATGAATTCTGCAACATGTAGTAATTATGGAAGTATAGATTATGGTAATTATGAATTATCTTCTGAAGGAGATACTATCTTAAACGAAAGATTAGATAAATTCTTAGAAAAGAAGGGAACTAGTCTTGAAGCATTTAATAATCTAATTAAATCTAATGTTGAGAAGAATGGTTATGGTACAAGAGCTGGCGTTGTAGCGGCTGGTGTAACATTAATTGCTGAATTAGGTAATAATTATAATGTTAAAGTTCCATATTTCTTAAGTGGAGGCCATCATGATGGTGTTCGTACTGGTGCTCTAGGATATTGGGGTAGCGGATATGAAGATGATGGAAGAAGATGTATCTATACTGGTTACGGAAATGTCTATACAGTATGTGGTTTAGATTGTTCTGGATTTGTTCCTTGGGCAATTAAAAATGGTGGATTCCAAATGGGAGTTCGTTTAGCAGGTGATTTCTATACATTGGATGGAGCTCGTAAAGTATCATTGAGTTCTAGTAGTGCAGTTTTAGCTCCTGGTGACTTGTTAGAAAGTTCTGGACATATTGTTTTAGTTGTTGGTGTTGATGAAAATACAAAACAATATGTTTGTGCTGAAGCTAGTGGAAAAGAAGCTGGTGTATTATTTACAAGAAGACCATTCTCTGGTGGAAGTGGTTATTGGGGAGTTAAAATGGATGGATACTATGATAAGTATTCATTGAAAGGAAAGTGATAAAATGAAAAAGAGATTATTTTTCTTGATAGTTTTAGCTTTCTTGTTATGTGGATGTTCAGCTAATGTTAATATTACGATTAAGGATAATACAGTTACCGAAAGAATTTCAATAAATGAAGCACCTTATGATGTTTTCTCTATGAGTGATATTAAGCAACAGTATAGAAAATATATTCCGGCATTTTATAATGTTCCTATAATAGATACAATGCCTGATGAACAAGAGGAAAATGTTGAATATTATAAGATGACTGGTACAGAGTTAAGTAGTTCTTTTAATGCATTTTATCAATATAATTTTAAATTTAAAGATTATAAAAATGCTAGAAGTATAAGAAATGCTTTCCGTTCTTCTGAAGTACAATTTGATACTTATGAAAAACAAGTATTATTTACAACAGAGAGTAGTGGAATGATCTTATTTAAAAATATTCCACAATTAACTGAAGTTAAAGTTAATATTACAACTGATTATCCAGTGTTAGAAACTAATGCTGATTATAGTAACGGAAATACTTATACTTGGATTTTTAATAAAAATACTAAAAAGGGTATCTATTTACTATTAAGTGATCAAACTGGCAAGAGTATTGCTGAAAGCAATGCTCCTGCTAATAATGACAATTTTTCAGATAAAAAAGATGATGAAGAAGTAAAGTCTGATGATGAAGAGAAAAAAGGTGGATCAAATACTTTGGCTCCAGATAATAAAAAAGAAGAGCAGAAGAGTGAAGCCGAAAAAACTTATGAAGAAATTCAAGAAAAGGGTTCTAAGCATCCTGGAATAGTTATTGCAATAGCTATTGGCTTGTTCTTGTTTGTTGTTTTCTTCTCTTTAAAAGTCAAGAAAGTCTAGGTAAAATAAAAGAAATACTTCTTTTATTTTTACTATGTTGTGTAGTATAATATTAATAGATTTGGGGTGATTAGTGCATGAGATTTCGTATATCTGGCAAAGATTTATTTATGTTTGGAATCTTTGGCTTATTTTTACTATATTTATGTGCTATTTTAACAGCTAATGTTAGCTCATTTGGAACAACAGGTACATTCTCTGGATTAAGTCCAATTCCAGGTCTTACAAAGTATTTAGGAGCAACTATTGTATTATTTGTTATTTTATTAGTTATTATTTTTACAAGTGTTTCTTCTTATGTCTTTGAAAGAAAAAAAGGTATTGGTTTTGAAGTGTCTGAAAAAGAGGAAAAAGGTTATTCTAGATGGTCAAAAGACAGCGAAATAAAAAATGATAAAGATGTTGTTATGATTAATCCTTTAGATCAAGAAACTAATGCTGCAGGTATTCCACTTGTTAATGATGGAAAGCATTTGTGGGTAGATAATGGTGAATATCATAATTTAGTTATAGGTTCTACTGGTTCAGGTAAATCTCAAACTGTCGTAGAACCAATGGTTGAATTGTTAATTAAAAAAGGCGAGAGTATGATTATAACTGACCCTAAAGGTGAGTTACATAGAGCGGCCGCTGAATATTTAAAACAACGTGGATATAATGTAGTAGTATTAAACTTCCGTGAACCTCAAAGAGGTAATGCATGGAATCCATTAACATTACCATATCAATACTATAAAGATGGTAATCAAGATAAAGCTACTGAATTACTAGATGACGTTGCGTTAAATATTTTGTATGATCCTAACAACAAGAGTGGAGATCCATTCTGGGAGAAATCAGCAGCTGACTACTTCTCAGGATTAGCATTAGGTTTATTTGAAGATGCTAAACCAGAAGAAATTAATTTGAATTCAATTAACTTAATGAGTACTGTTGGTGAAGAAAAAATGGGAGCTAATACTTATATTAAAGAGTATTTCTCATTAAAAGGCGAATCATCAAGTCCATATGTATTTGCATCAAATACTATTAATGCACCATCTGAAACAAAAGGTGGTATCTTATCAGTATTTAGACAAAAGATAAGATTATTTGCTTCACGTGAAAACTTATCAGAAATGTTGGCATACAGTGATTTTGATATGCGTAATATTGGTAAAGAAAAGACAGCGGTATTTATTGTTATTCATGATGAAAAAACAACATATCATGGTCTTGCAACAATCTTTATTAAGCAATGTTATGAAACGTTAATAGATGTTGCGCAAGAAAACGGTGGTAAGTTACCATTTAGAACTAACTTTATTCTTGATGAGTTTGCTAATATGCCACCATTAAAAGATGTAACGACAATGGTTACAGCAGCACGTTCTCGTGCTATTAGATTTACATTCATTATTCAAAACTTTGCACAATTAAAGAGTGTTTATGGTAATGAAGATGCTGAAACAATTAAAGGTAACTGTGGTAATTTAGTATATTTGATAAGTACTGAGTTAGCAGCCTTAGAAGAAATTAGTAAAATGTGTGGTGAAGTTAAATCTAAAGATAAAGATAAAACAGCTTCAACACCATTGGTTACAGTTACAGACTTACAAAAATTAAAATTATTCCAAGCAATTATTATTAGATGGCGTTTAGCTCCATATAAAGTTAGTTATACACCAAACTTTAAAATGGATTGGGGCCATCCAAAAGTAGAAGCTGTTTATCCTACAAGAGAGAAAAAAGAAATAGCTTTGTTTGATGTTAAGGAATTTACTAAAGCTAAAAAAGGTGAAAAAATTAAAAATTCATTAAATGATGGTGGAAAGCCTTCAATGGGAGGCTCACCATTTGGTCCAAGTCCATTTGCTGCTGGAGGTAATGACTTTATGGGTGGTGGATTCAATTCATCAAATCCATTTATGTCTGAACCACGTGGCGAATCTAGCGGTTCTAGTTTATTTGGTGGTGGTGGTCTTGGCGGTGGCATTGATTTAGATGCTATGATGAAAGATATCGATCGTAAGATAGCTGAATTAGATGCTGAAGAAGAACGTCAAAAACAAGAACAAAAGAAGATGAAAACTGAAGCAGAAAAAGCAGAACTTGATTTGCCTAAGATTGATTCTAATGTTGCAAGTAATATTGAGGATATCAAAAATGATATCGCTGATCTTAAAAAAGATGTTAAAGATGATATTTCAGATGTTAAAGATAGCATTGCTGATATTAAAGAAGATAGTAAGCCACGTACTGGTGGAGTTAGTATATTAGAAAATAAATTTAATATCTTTGATGAAGATGAAGATGAAGCTTTAAAACCTGTTGAACAAGAAGTTAAACCGGTTGAAGTTGAAACTAAACCAGCCAATGTTACAATCAATAATTATAATCTTTATGCTGGTGCAGAAGAACCTTCTAAACCAAATATTGCAATTGCAACAAGTAGTCCAGCAGAAGAAGATTTTGATCTTGATGTAACACTACCAAAAGTTGAAAAAACATCTATTATTAAACCAGTTATTCCTAGTGGAACAGTAACAAAGACTGACGATAGTAAAGAATTTAATATTTATGATAGAGTTCCTAATATTGTTGATACAGTTAAAGAAGATGTTAAAGAAGTTAAACAAGAAGTTAAGAGCGATATTAATAATTTAAATAGACAATCAGAAGAATTTAATGTCTTTAATAAGCCAGTTGAAAGAATTACTTATTCAACTAAACCAGCTGTTAAAGAAGAACCAAAACCAGTTAAGGTAGAAGAGGAAAAAACAAATGTTAATGTTGATCCTAATAAAATTGTTATTGGTAAGAATGCAATTACTGATGATGAATTCTTTGATGATTTCTTTGGAGATGACTAATTGTCATCTCCTTTTACTTTACACAGAAAAAATGGGCTTTATTGCTTTATTATAGGGCTTATTTTATAATATAATTGTGATGGTATATGATGGATTGGCTGAACAATTTCGATCAAATTTTAAATGATTTTTTGCTTAGTTTAGGCATCCTTGCGCCAATACTTAGTTCTATTTTAATAGTTCTAGAAGGTACATTGGCGTTTTTGCCATTGTTTGTATTTATTACTATTAACGTTTTAACATTAGGTCCGGTTTTAGGAATTATTACATCTTGGATTTTAACAACGTTAGGTAGTTTAATATGTTTTTTAATATTTAAAAATGGAATTGCTAAGTGGTTATTTAAGAAATTGAAAAATAAAGGTAAAGGATTTACTAGAGCGATTAATAAATTGAAATTTAGCCAGTTGGTTTTGTTTATTGCTATACCTTTTATTCCGTCATTCTTTGTTAACATGGGTGCCGGATTATCAAAAATTCCAGTAAAGAAATACTTGTATGCGTTACTAATTGGCAAGATGATGATAGTAATATTCTGGGCTTATGTAGGAAGTAATTTAGTTGATTGCTTGACTAATCCAGTTTCATTGATTAAGATAGTTTTAATGGTTGCAATAGCTTATATTGTAGCGGTTATAGTTAATAAGAAATTTAATCTTGATGGGAGGTTTAATAAATGATTAATTATATAATTATTGCATTGTTAGTGATTTCTATTATTTTGAATGTTATTACTATTTTCAAAAAAGATGATGATAAGGAAATAGTAGAAAGATTATTCAATTTAGAAAAAAATCTAAATAATGATTTGGCAGATTTTAAGTTTGATATTAATAAATTTTTAAATGAAGATTTTAATAAATTAAATGAAAATGTTGAAAACAAATTATTATTAATAAATGATAAAGTAAATGAAAGAATTGATCAAAACTTTGAAAAAACTAATAAAACATTTAATAACATTTTAGAAAGATTAACAAAGATTGATGAAGCGCAAAAGAAGATAGATAGTTTATCAACAGAGATAGTTGATTTACAGAGTGTTTTAACTGATAAGAAGACTAGAGGTATTTTTGGAGAAGTAAATTTGAATTATATTTTAACTTCTGTTTTTGGTGACAATAATTTAAATATTTATGATATTCAACATAAAATGAGCAATGGTTCAATTGCTGATTCTATTTTATATGCTCCAGAACCATTAGGTACTATTTGTATAGATAGTAAATTCCCATTAGAAAACTATCAAAGAATGACAGATAAGAAGCTTTCACAAAGTGATAGAGATGCTGCTTTAAAACTATTTAAAGTAGATGTTAAAAAGCATATTGATGCTATTGCTGAAAAGTATATTATTCCAGGTGAAACAGCTGATGAAGCGATTATGTTCTTACCAGCTGAAGCTATATTTGCAGAAATAAATGCGTATCATCCTGATTTACTTAAATATTCTTTTGAAAAGAGAGTATGGATAACTAGTCCAACAACACTTATGAGTACATTAACAATTATTCAAATGATATTAAAGAATGTGGAAAGAGATAAATATGCTAAAGTAATTCATGATGAATTAAATAAATTAAGTAAAGAATTTGAAAAATATCGTTTAAGATGGGATAAGTTATCAAGAAGTATTGATACTGTAACTAAAGACATTAAAGATATAAACATTACAACAGAGAAGATTACAAAGAGATTCGATTCAATTAACAGTGTTGATGTTGGAATGATTACACAACGTAAAGATGAAGTAGAGGAAGAAGAACAAGAATAACTTGTTCTTTTTTATTTCATAAAAAAAGATAGATTAGTAATCTATCTTCATTGCATGTTTAACTTTTTTGATTGTAACTTCTGCTTTTTCTTTAGCAGCAGCAGTACCTTTGTTTAGGATTTCTTTTAACAATTCTGGATTGTCTTCATATTTTTTTCTTCTTGCTTGAATTTCACCTAAGAATTCATTCATCTTAGCAATAAGTTCTTTTTTACATTGAACACAACCACGAGCACCTTTTTTACATTCAGCGCAAATGTTTTCGCATGCTGGTTTATCGTTAACTAGTTTATGATAGTAATAAACCATACATACATCTGGATTAGCTGGGTCATCTTTTTTAATTTTGTTAGGATCTGTTACCGCAGCCATTATTTTTTTAGATACTGTTTCTTCATCATCTACTAAGAATATTGCATTTCCTAGAGATTTACCCATTTTTTCGTTACCATCTAAACCTTTAATTCTTTTTGTTTCTGTAAATGATGCTTCCGGTTCTTTTAATGTTTCGCCGTAAATAGAGTTGAATTTACGAACTATTTCACGACATTGTTCTAGTAATGGATTTTGATCTTCTCCAACTGGAACTAAGTCACCATCAAATGCTGTGATATCTGCAGCTTGTGAAACTGGATAACCTAGGAAACCATAAGTAATGGATTCACCATCATTACCAAATAGTTCTTTCTTTTGAGCTATTTCTGTTTTAACAGTAGGGTTTCTTTGTAGTCTAGAAACTGTTACTAGGTTAGAATAGAATACTGTTAATTCAGCTATCTCTGGTATTTTTGATTGTATGAAAATGTTTACTTTTTCAGGATCAATTCCTGTAGCTAATAAATCTGCTGCTATTTCATAAACATTCTTTCTTACTTTTTCAGGATTGTTAAAATTATCTGTTAAGCCTTGTACGTCAGCGATTTCTAAGTAGAAATCATAATCATCTTGTAGGCGAAGCCAATTCTGACAGGCTCCAAAATAATGACCTAAATGTAAGTTGCCGGTAGGTCTGATGCCGGTTAAAATTGTCTTCTTCATTTTTTCACTCCTCTTCAAAAGTATTTTATCATTATCTCTATTAAAAATAAAGGTTATTTGATATAATTTAGCATAGGAGATGCCATATGAATTTTACGAAAATGAATGAATTCAAAATATTTGCTTTGCGTCATCGTAAGATGGTGGTTTTTTCGTTTTGTTTAATAATTTGTTTAACTCTTGTTTATGTTTTTACTGATAGTTATGCTAGTAGATATGATAACGAGTTTAGTGAATTAGATTCTTATATTTTGAAAGTAAAGATGAAAGATTTAGGGATTAATAATTCGATTAAAGTAAAAGAAATAAAAAGAGAAGGAAAAGGTATAGATGTTTCTTCTTGGCAAAGAGAAGTAAACTGGGAAACAGTGAAAAAAAGTGATATTGATTTTGTAATGATTAGATGTGGTTATAGAAATTTAACTAATTCAGAAATACATGTAGATCCTAGATTTGAATATAATATCAAGGAAGCTAATAGATTAGGAATACCAGCTGGAGTATACTTTTATTCAACTGCAAGGGATAAGAAGGAAGCTATAGAAGAAGCAACTTTTGTGTTAAATCTAATTAAAGATTATAAAATAATATATCCAGTCGCTTATGATTTTGAACTATATAATCAAAAGCGAATGGAAGGAGTTAATGCTGGTACAATTAATGATAATGCATTAGTATTTTTAGAACATATAACTTCACATGGATATAATGGAATGATTTACAGTAATTTATTATATTTAAATAAAGTATGGGACATTGAAAAGTTTGATGATTATAAGTTCTGGCTAGCTCAATATGATGGAAAATTAGAAACAGAATATGATTTTATACAATATTCTGATAAAGGACATATAGATGGTATAGAAACTGCTGTAGATTTGAACAAATCAAAAATAGTATATGAGCTAGTTGAATAGATTGGTAGTGAGTAAAATGAAAGAAGATGTAAAAACAATAAAGTGTCCAAATTGCGGATTTGAAAATGCTTTTGGGACAAAAGAGTGTTATAAATGTAAAAAGAATCTTGGTGTAGAATATCGCGTATGTCCAAGATGTGCTAAAAAGAATGAAAAGAATGCTGCAGTATGCTCAAGTTGTGGATTTAAATTTAATAAAAAAAGACCAGGAATTATATTTAATTTAATATTTTCTGTGTTATTAGTAGTTGCGTTAATAGTTTGTGTTAAATTAAATAAAATTAAAGCATTTAATCATATAAGTTTAGCATTTAGAATAATCGCAGTATTTGTGATTGTTAGTATTCTATATTTTACTCTTTCACATGGAAAAAAAGATACTTTATCTTTTGATGCAGAAGAGGAAATGACTAAGAAAAATGCTGGATTAAATAAAATGAAGGCAATTAGTATTATAGCCGTTGTTGTAGGCGTAATATTTGTGGCTGCATTTATAATAATTAAATTTATCTTAAAAAAATAAAGAGAAATATTTCTCTTTTTTATTATTTTTTAGTATAATTAGCGAGTAGGTGAGGCAAATGGAAAAATTACAAAAGTACATTGCAAATTGTGGCTATTGTTCAAGAAGAAAGGCCGAAGAATTAATAACAAGTGGAAAAGTCTTTGTTAATGGTAACAAAGTTACAGAATTAGGAACAAAAGTAGAAGATAATGATTCTGTAGTTGTGGAAGGTGTTGAATTAGCAAAGAATAGTAGAAAAGAGTATTATTTGTTATATAAACCAAGAGGATATATTTGTAGTGCTAAGGATGAAAAGGGTAGAAAAGTAGTAACAGAGTTAATAAATACTACTGAAAGAATATATCCAGTTGGAAGATTAGATTACGATACTACTGGAGTATTGCTATTAACTAATGACGGTGATTTAACTAATATCTTAACTCATCCATCAAATGGAATTGAAAAACAATACCTAGCTATTGTTGAAGGTATTATTACTACTGATGAAATCTATAAACTAATTAATGGTGTAGTTGTTGATGGAATTAAAGTGGTTCCAAAAAGAGTTAAGATTAAAAAGAAAGATATAGAAAAAAATAGAACTAAAGTTGAAATTACAATAATTGAAGGACGTAATCATATTGTTAAAAAGATATTTGAAACAATTGGTCATCCAGTTAATAAATTGCATAGAGAAAGAGAAGGATTCTTAACAGTAACTGGTATGCAATCAGGAGATTATAGAATTCTTTCTATGGATGAAGTTAATAAATTGAAAGCATTAAAAAAATAAGAGATTACTCTTATTTTTTTTATTCAGCAGGTTGTTCCTTTTCTTCTACTTCGATTGCTCCAACAGGACAAGATCCAGCAGCTTCAGCAGCAGATTCATTGTTTGCTGCTCCATCTATTACTTTGCTTAATCCGTTTTCATCAAATTCGAATGTTTCAGGAGCGATTGCTATACATGCACCACAACCGATGCAAGCATCTTTATTTACTTTTACCATATTGTTTTCCTCCTAAATAAATGATAACAACTATACTGTAAAAAAGCAAATAAAATATTTTAAATTGGACAATAGATATGATATCATTATTATAGATTAGGAAGTGTTGTTTATGGAAACAAGACAATCTAGAATGGATAAATATTTTGAATTAGAGGAAAGTAATAATGGTAATGAAGAAACTGTAAATAGAGGTTCTTCTAGATTACAAAGAAATCAGGACTTATATAAAACTGTTAGTTCAATGGATATTGAAGGTTTTGATTTAAATAGTAATTCTCTAGTATTAGATAGCAATGTTTCCAATATAGATTTAGATGATGTTAAGGAAAGATTAGAAGAGCAATATCATGAAAATCCTAGAAATAAAAGTTTTGGTGATACTGATGAGATTAATCTTCCTAAGATTAATCTAGATGAAACAAGAGAATATGATATTAATGCTATTTTAGCTAAAGCTAAAGAAGCAAAAGAAATAAATTATGAAGAAGATAGACATCGTAAGGTTAATGATGTACTAAAAGATATTGAAGAATTTACTAAAGCAAATAGTGAAGCACTAGAAAAAGAAAATAGTAAGTCTGGTGTTGCTAAAGATAAAGAAGAGGAATTAAGAGAATTAATTGATACTATCAATGCTAAAGAGTTGATTAGTGAAGAAGAAAATTTAGAAGTAACTGGAGAAATGGATCCTCTAGATCTTTTGAGTGACTTAAAAGGCGATGACGATAACACTAGAGTACTTGGTCAATTGACTGAAGAAATGGGACTTCTAGAAGAAGATGATTCTGATGAATCTGTTGAATTAACCACAGAGGAAATTAAGGAAATATCTGAGTTGAGTGATGATAAAGCGCCAACTGAAGAAGTAGAAATTCCAAAGGAAGAAGAGAAGGAAGAAAAACCAGTTAAGAAATCTAAGAAGAAAGAAAAAGAAGATACAATAGAATTAGATAATTCATTTATTGGAAAGACTACTACATTTAATGAAGAAGATTTTGATGATTTTGAGGATTTAAAAGAAGATATGAAAGTAACTAAGGTAATAATAAAGATTTTAGTTATTATTATCGTATTAGTATTCATTGCAGGTTTAGTAATACTGGCTAATAGCAAATTTAATTGGGGACTATTTTAAATAGTTCTTTTTTTGTGCTTTTTGTGGTAATATTTATATATGGTAGGTGATTTTATGAATCCTAGTAATATTTATATTAATGAGGCCATAGAATATGCTTTCTCAACTTATGAAAGGACTAAAGATCATAAAGCTACACTAGACTATAATTGTTTTATGTGTACAATTGTTAGAATGCTTATTTTAATGTATGGTGAAGAAATAGAATTAGATTATCAAACTAGGAATCCAGCAACACTTATTTATACCATTACTAAATATGGAACATCAATAGAAGACGCTAATAATTTTATGATAATAGTTGATAAGTTTTATCAAACAGAAAAGCATAATGCAACTAAAGCAATTAGAAAGAAAAATAAATACTTTAATGCTATTCAGAAATATTTAATTGATATGTTGGTAAAAAGAAATGAACATGAAAAATTAGATGTTAGAATAATTAAGAATTTCTATAGATTGCTTTTTACTGCTAATAGTAGGAGTTTTTATAGAAAAAGTAATGCATTAGTATTAGCTTATAATCCATATGAAATAGATGAATATTTTAAAAAGCAAAATTTTGGGGGATAATATGAAAAAGAAAATTGAAGTAAATGGGAAAAAGTATGAAGTAATCGAAGATTATAGAGATGCTTTAGAACTTGATGTGTTAGAAGAGAAGTTAACAGATTATTTTGACGACTTTGACTATGTTGTAGGCGATTGGGCTTATGGCAAATTAAGACTAAAAGGTTTCTATGATAAAAAGAATAAAAAAGTTAAGGAATTTAATGATATTTCTGGGCTAAAAAACTATATTGAAAACAGTTGTGCTTATGGCTGCAAGTGGTTCGAGATTAAGAAAATAAATGATTGAAAAGAGATATTTATTTTGCTATAATTAAATATAGAATAGAGAGGGATTGCAATGCCAGAAAAGATTTCTATTGTTAAGGAATCTGGCGAGACAGTTAGTTCTAATATTGTTTCGGTTTTTACTATTCCTGATACAGAGAAAAAATACATTATTACTACTGAAAATGCTGTGGACCCACATGGGCTCACTGTTTTGCATGTAAGTGAAATTGTAGATGGCGAACTAAAAAAGATTGCAACTGATGAAGAATGGTCTTCAATCAAAACAATCATGAGAGCAATTATTTCTGGTAATGTTGGATCCTATAAATATTTACCTGCTATAGAAACAATTAAAGCTGAAGGACAATATTCAAGAGATATTTCTGTTTCAGCATCTGCTTCTAAGCAAATGATTGATAATTACAGTGCTGCTGATACTAGTGGTGCTGAAGAAAATAGTGGAAATACTATCTTCCCTGAAAATAAAGAACAAGTGAGCGAAGATGATGAGGTTATGCCTGGTATTGCTGAGGTTGGAGAATCTGCGCCAGCTGCTGAAGAAAAGAAGGAAGAAACTGTTGAGCCAGCACCTGCTGCTGCACCAGAAACTCCTGAAGCTTCAACTCCTGAACCCGTAACTCCACAGCCTGAAGTAGCTCCAGCTGCTCCTGCAGCACCAGCTGAACCTGTACAACCTGTTACACCAGTTACGGTGGAGACTGCTGCACCAGTTGCGCCAGAACAACCAGTTCCACCTGTGATGAATAATGATGTACAAGTACCTCAAATAGAGACACCAGCACCTGTTGCTGCTCCAGTTCCTGAAGCTGTAGCACCAGCACCAGCTGAACCTGTACAACCTGTTACACCAGTTACGGTGGAGACTGCTGCACCAGTTGAAAATGTACAAATGATATCTGTTGCACCAGAGATTACTCCAGTACCTCCTCAAGAGGTTGCTACGACCGCAACAGTTGCTCAACCATTGCCTGGTAATGCTGTTCCTGATGCTTCTCAATTAATGGGAATAACACAACCAGCACAAACGGTTCCTAATGCTCAAATAGCTCAAGGAGTTCCAGAGGTAGCTATTCCTCCTGTTCCTCCTGTTGAATTTGATGCAAATGCAACTCCAAGTTTTAAACCAGATGCTACATTGGATGAAGTTGTAAAGGGAGCACAAGATATGTTTATGGAAGGTGTAAAAAACCTTGTTCAAACTATTCAAGAAAAAGTATATAGAGACTTATATATAAAAGAAGCAGAAATGAAAAAGAGAGAAGCGTTAGTTGCTCAAAAAGAACAAATGTTGAATACTCAATTTGCTACTATGATGAGTAATATAACAGCTAATTTCAATGGAATTCCTGCAGTTGATCCAAATGCTGGAACAAGTAATACAGATCCTCAAGTATAACTTGAGGTTTTTTATTGCATAAAAAAATGTAACTAAATTGTTACATTTATTACTCCTTCAATTTCAGGCACTTCAACTTTTATTGTTTCGTAAAGACCATTTTTGATTGTATCGTCTGAAAACAAACATGCTTGGCAAGCGCCAGTTAGTTTTACATAAACTATTTTATCTTTATAATCAACGAATTCAACGTCGCCACCATCCATATATAGATAAGGACGAATGTTATCTAAGCATTCTTTTATTTTATTTATTGCATTTGTGTCTTTTTCAGCCATTTCAATCACCTTAACAAATTATATCTTATATTTTATTTTGTGTAAATAACTAGTTGTGGTATAATGTGTACGAGGTGGAAAAATGTCCAAATATAAAATTGGAGATGTCATTAAAGGCAAAGTTACTGGTATCGAAGATTATGGCTTTTTTCTTTTATTGGATGATGGATATACAGGTTTAGTCCATATTTCTGAAATGTCAGAAAAATTTGTAAAAAATATTTTTGATTATGTACAATTGGGGGAGCATATTAATGCTTTAATAATTGACGTAGATGATAAGAACAAAAAAATTAAATTATCAATTAAAAATTTTGATTATCGAATTGAAGATAAGAAGGAATTGGAAGACCAAAATGGATTTTCTCCTTTAAGAGAAAAGTTGCCAATGTGGATAGCAGAATATGAAGAAAGAGAAACTAGTGAAAACTAGTTCTTTTTTTGCAAAAAAAAGAACAAGGTATAAACCTTGTTTTTTTTAAAATGGTGCCCAAGGCCGGACTTGAACCGGCACGAGGGTTAAATCTCGCAGGATTTTAAGTCCTGTGCGTCTACCTATTCCGCCACTTGGGCAGGCACCGTCTTTTTTCGCTTAAGACTTCTTGATTATAACGCAATTTCATATATTTCGCAACATTTTTTTAATATTTTTGAGAAAAGTAGGGCGATTAGCATTATTTCTAGGAAATAAAGGGGATTTAACTGTTTTTTCATAATGTTTTAATTGACATCCACTTTTTTGTTATGTTATAATCAGTTTGTCGCTGGAGGAATACCCAAGTCTGGTTGAAGGGGCCGGTCTTGAAAACCGGAAGGTCGTGTAAGCGGCGCTGGGGTTCGAATCCCTATTCCTCCGCCATTTATTATTTATCGCGGGATGGAGCAGTTTGGTAGCTCGCCGGGCTCATAACCCGGAGGTCGTTGGTTCAAATCCATCTCCCGCAACCATTGGTCCGTTAGTCTAGAGGCCTATGACGTCTGCCTGTCACGCAGAAGATCACGGGTTCGAATCCCGTACGGACCGCCATTTTTTTGGCTCCATAGCTCAGTCGGTAGAGCAGAGGACTGAAAATCCTTGTGTCGCTGGTTCAATTCCCGCTGGAGCCACCATTAAAAAATTTCGAACTTTTGTAGTTCGTTTTTTTATTTCTTTATATTATGACAAAAAAAGACAAGCATCTGCTTGTCTAATTTTTTTACTTTATAAGTTAACTCTGTTTTATTTATGTCTTGAATTATTAGCTTGAACAAGGTGTTCAATGCATTGTTTCTCGAATCTTTCTACATCTTCTTCTAAAAGTTTTGTTTTTCTATAAGCATCGTGTAATCCTCCACCATAACCTTTACCATCAACTTTATAACCATATTCAGGGATTACACCAATATAATAGCTTTCAAATGTTTCTCCATATAATTGTTCTAATTCATGTATTCTTTTTTGACATTTTCTTGCGCGAGTAGTTCCTAAGTTTATCCAATCTTGTTCTGTCATTTCAATTTCTTGAATGCAATCTGGATAGTCTGCACTAAGCCTTTGGAAATCTGATTCACTCACCTCAAAGATTGTGCCAGGTTCATAAATTCCTTTCGCTAGTTTTGAGTCTATTATTCTTTTAGTGATGACACATCTAACAAGCATTCCAGGGACTCTTTCCATTTTATCTACCTCCTATAGTAATTATAACATTTATTTTTTATTTTGTATTATAATATTGAATAAGGGTGATACTTATGAAGAAAATTCAACTTACTTTTAGTTTTTGGGGACATAAAGAACTTAAAGATTATCTATTGTCTTTAAATGGAGTATCCAATGTTGAAATAGATGATGAGAAGGATCTTGTTATTGATTTTGAATATGATGAGAAGATTATTTCTCCTAAGATTTTACGATATGAAGTATTAGCTTTTATGGAAGTTGATTATCCTTCATTAATTTGTTTTAATTCATACGAAACAGGAACTAAAGAATATAAAATAGTTGTTAAAGATGTTTGTTGTGAATACTGTTTTATGGATATGATAGAAGAATTATTTACAATGGATGGTATAGTTTCTGCTAAATCAGATTACGATGAGATTAATCATCATTACAATATTAACTTATATATTAAATACAATCCTAATATAATAAAAGAGGAAGATTTAAGGAGAATTGAAGAAGATTTTAATAATTAGTGTTAATTTGTTAGTAAATATGGTATAAAAACACTAATTTTTTGTAAAAAAAAGGGTATTAAATGTTGACAATGGAGAATATAATTGATAGAATTAGTTTTGTCCAAGGCAATTATGGACAACAGACATACGGTTAGTATGGGCGATTAGCTCAGTTGGTTAGAGCACCTGCCTTACAAGCAGGGGGTCATAGGTTCGAGTCCTATATCGCCCACCATTTTTGTGCCGACTTAGCGTAACTGGCAGCGCAACTGACTTGTAATCAGTAGGTTGGGGGTTCGACTCCCTCAGTCGGCACCATTTAATTATGGGAGGATAGCGAAGTGGTCAAACGCGGCAGACTGTAAATCTGTTCCTTCGGGTTCCATGGTTCAAATCCATGTCCTCCCACCATTCTGTATTGCCTTGTAGCCAAGTGGTAAGGCATCAGA